>Ga0256405_10006301_pt1 | contig 19177 bp, 28 predicted proteins | sample RumenRJG_02DNA_FD_189096 | JGI IMG/M metagenome (GOLD analysis project Ga0256405, IMG submission 189096) | Bovine rumen microbial communities from Lethbridge, Alberta, Canada - RJG_02 | ecosystem: Host-associated > Mammals > Digestive system > Stomach > Rumen | place: Canada: Alberta... | reverse complement strand
AATTATGTGATGATGTTATAGGAAAAAATTTTCCCACCCACTAGGCACCAGTGCAGGGCACCGCCTGGCAGGCTAAAGGGTGGCGGGCCTGTGGTGATCCTGCGGGCTGTGCTGTGTTGTGCTCATCAGCAGACAGCAGACAGCAGAAGGCCCAGGCCTTGGCACTCTCAACCATAGAGTGATAAGTTTAACAACTTGATCAAAAACTATTTACTATCATTCTAAAGTATGATACTATTTAATTGCCAGGTAGTTGGCGGTGTAGAGACACTCACCTTAAAAGATTCTTAGCAGGCCAAGCCTAGGGCCTGCAGGTTGTACCTTATAACTAGCCTGTGGTATATTTGCAGGCCTGAGCCCTGGCACGCTCCAAGGCCCAGGGGTGCAAAGATGCACCAAAGAAAGGAAGGGCCACAAGGTGGCCGGAGGTGATTAAATGAAGTATATTAATATGTTAGCTAATGATGAGTACATGGACAATGTGGACCTGTGGGAAGCGTTCGACGAGATCGCGGAAGAGATAGGCCCGGATGAGTTCCTGTTAGCATTAGCTAAGGCTATGGGATCATATGACCTGGAGCAAAACATGAAGCATATTGTAAGGGATTACGATTTGGCAAACGATACAGAAGAATAAAAGAAAGGCTGACCGCTTCAGCCTTAGACCTTGGAAGCATCCAGGGCCTAAGGGTGCAGAGATCACCGGGAGGTAATAAGAATGTTAAAGACAAACAGCAGACAAGCAAAGGAAAATTTAAAAAGCTACATCATGACAGCATGGAACCTTGAACCAGAGGACCAGGGCAGAACCTGGGCAGAGACTCGGGAAGACATCAAAGAAAGCTTCTATTTTCAGGCCTACAGATCGGAATATGAACGCAAGCAGAACAAGCAGGAGGCCTTCAAAAATTGGCTCTCCGGTCTGCCTCATGGCCTGGGCGATTTCTTCCTTTGCCAGGCGGTGGAGGATCTGGGCAACATCTTAAACCAGACAGAAGCAGAAAGAAACAGATATACAGAAGATCAAGCCAGCGAATCATTAGCATATTTAATTTATAGGGAGGTAATGCACTAATGAGAAAACACGAAGCAGCAAAAGACTATAAGACCTTAACAGACAAGGCCGTTAAATGGTGGATGGAGGACAACCTGAAGGTACTTGTTGACTATCTCAACAAGCAGGCAAAAGAAGAAACCTTGCTCCGTAGTGAGGCGGTTAAAGTTTCCGTAAGCCTCAACAATTTATTAAAAGATTTAGGTTTATAGTAAGCCAAGGCCCAGGCCTTGGCCTTAGCTTAAAGCCTGCCAGACGGCCTAGAAATGGTCCTGGAGGGCTTCAAGGTAGGAGGTTAAAATATGACATACCAAGAAGAAAAGCTGGCTATTAAAGCCGGATATGATGAAGCAAAGTACCAAAAGGAAGTTTTAAAGATCAAGCCAAAAGAAATTATTATCACGGCAGAGTGGGCCCAGCATCCATATAGCTACATATGGGCCCAGGGTTTTAATCGTTTTGTAAGAGGTGAGGAGCTATGAAAGCACCAAATTATAAGACCTTGTTTTATATGCAGGGCCTGGGGGCTCCGGTTGATGAGCTGATAGAGGCCAAACAATACAAGGCCGTAAAAGGCAATTGTGAGGCCCTGAGCGATTATGAGTTAATGTATTATCATTGCAAGCTTTTAAAGATGCCACAGGGCACATATGACAGGGAAGGCCTTATTATGGCCATGTTTCACAATGCTATAACAGAATATGAGGCCATGCAGGAAGACCGGGCAGAGGCCAGGGAAGAGGCCCGGAGAAGGGAAGACAGAAAACAGGCCATATATAAAAGCATCATTATATATTGGGGCCTTCTGTGCCTGGTGGCGGTCCTGTTGTGCTTCTTTATGTGGCTCTGTTGGAGATGATCAGCCAGCAGGGCCCGGATACTGGCAGATAGTTGAACATTCAACTATTTAGCAGACTCAATCATAGAGTGATAGTTGAACATTCAACTAGTTTGGCACACCCGGGTCTGTGGACACTTTTGGGCACACTGCCCGGGAGAAATTCAAATTTTAAAAGGTAGGGCAGGCCTGTACGCTGAGAAAGGAAGTGATGCTGAAGGAATCAGATGGTACAATTGAAATAGAAGGGCATTTCTGAATCAGGATGCCTTAAACGGAATTTTCCACCCATAATTCAAAAGAAACAGGAGGTAAATTTATTTTGGAAAAGGAAGCAAACACAAAAATCATACTGCTTGATGAAGTAAAAGCCATGATCAAAAATCAGATCCTGGAAGTAGAACATTCCACCAACAGGGATAACTACTTGCGGATGCTTGAAAGGAAAATGGGAATGCAGATCATTCTGTGCAGTGTAGCAGACTTGCAGTTCAAATTAAGAAAGGAGGCAGAAAGTGAGATATCAGGAACTTCTGGATCTTGTGGGGAAGAGAAATAAAGTACCCACATCGGTAATTCTCGGAGGCAGAGAATACAAAATTGCTGTGGATAAGCATGGAGATGTCATTGACTACTATTGTGGCGGTGATGCACTCTCAGAGGCCATATCAAGGTATTATCTGCAACAGCAGGCAGAACTTGAGCTTACAGTCATGAAACAGGTCATTTAGGAGGATATATGGAATTTAGCAGGCTCTTATCATCAAAACAGGAATCAGCCAGGTTTGACAAACTGCTGTTTCTTAATTGGGAAACAGGAAAGATGAAAATGGATCAGGTCATAAAGCTGTTCAAAAGGAATAACCTTGTTGATGAAGATGTAGACATCAATGAAGCAGAAATGGAGACATGGCTTAACAGCCTTGGATACAGAAAGGAAAAGAATGGAAACAAAATCGGTAATTGTGGAAACTGACATGAAGGGCAGAAGGGATAAGAAGATCATATCTGTCATTCAGAGTGCCATGAAGGAAACTATTGATGTTCTGTACCGGACAGGATATCTGGATCCCCACCATGAAGTTGTTGAAATGGATATCCGCATCAAGTCAGATGTACCAGATTAAATGCCTGAATCTGCTTACAGGCCAGGTGTTTGAGAAGGAATTTGAATTTTATGAAGATTTCAGAAGATTTCTCAATCGTTGCAGATTCTCAAAGAAAGTTAAAGTCATATCCTGGTTCAAGTATTAGAAAAGGCCACAGCAGTGACCTTTTCTTTTGATCCTAGGAGGCTCTAAATGATTATACGCATATTATATCACAAGATCAGGGCATTTGCTCCATCCCATTCCAGGAAGAGAACTCCCTTGGGCTTTTTCTTTTCTACATTGATCACCATTCTTGTATCTGAGTTTATGGATCCGTTTGAGAATGTAAGATTGAAATACATGTGCCTGGTTACGCTGTATTCCCCATCTGATTCCCTGATGTATCTCAGTGTCTGTGATTTGGTAGCTCTCTGATATATAACACCATCTACTACATAGGAACTATAGGACCATCCTGTATTGGCCACTCTTGAAAGTCCGGGATAGGTGTTTCCTCCGGATACGGATTCACCCGCAGGGATCCCTTCAATTGTGATCGTGAAAGGGAAGTCCACATAGTCTTCTTCCGATCCCATTGTCTTTGTATAGGAGGAAGGTGATATATAGATTGTCGGTTCTTCCGGTTCAGGCTGAGGTCCGCTTCCTGATCCTGTATGGATGATGCCCTGTACTGTAACGTAATAAGGTGTATCTCCACCTTTGTACATGTCAATTGTGGCACCTTCATAGATTTCACTGACAGCATAGGAATTGACCCTGCAGGCCATATTATTCCAGTAGGACCTGTAGCTCCATGCGGAATGAGAAATATAGACAATGCCATTCTCAATCTTTTCAATGAACATGACATGTCCATCTTCACCACCTGAGAAACAGATGATATCACCTGCTACAGCACTGCCTGCACTTGAATATTTGGTTCCCTGGAAGGCATTGTACCATCCGTTTGCGGAAGGTGACTGCCATCCCATCAGAGACATTAAATTCTTGTTTTCTGCTTCCTGCAATCGGCCACAGCACCACCAGGTACAGTTTCCGTTTGCGGTTTCAGGAGAATTGCCATAATTATATCCGTTTTTATAATGAGGACCGCCAAAGCCATTCAGACCATATCCTCTGTTATATGGTACAAAATAGACAGGTTCTCCCCATTGGTTTTCTCTTTCACTGTTCCTATAGTATGAATTATATCGTACATAGTCCAGTGTTTTATCACTCAATATCGGTGTAAATGCCATACTATTCCTCCTTTAAAAGAAGCCTCAGAACTTGTCCAAGGCTTTCTTTATTTCATTGACTGTTTCTGATGTAGCCTTCAGGGAACTGGCAAGCACATCCGATATGAAGCTTTTGATCTTTTCATTGTCTCCTGTTTCATATCTTTCAGCATGAAGGAACACCTCTTCAACATTTGCAATGTATCCTCCAGGAACATGGAACCAGACATAGCCATCAATTTCCTCTGTCATGTCAAGGACAGGGATGATCTGATTTCTTTCCTTGACCTCAATGACTTCCCCTTTCAGAGAAGGGGTCCTTCTCATGTTCATCCTGCAGGTCAGATATATCTTATTCACTTTCAAGCTCCGGGATCTCCTGTGCTGAGACAAGAGTACCATAGATGTATGTAGGATCCATAAGCTCATTTACTTTTGTTTTGGCTGATGCCAGGTCCTCTGCCTTTACCTGTACAAAGATCGGAGGCTTGATATCATGTCCTTGCGTATCAGCAAGTTTAAAGGTAAAATTCATCATTTCTTTTTCTTTCCTTTCTTCTTTTCTTCCTGTTTAGGTTCTTCCTTCCTTTTCTCAATCAGAACCGGAACAGGGATGCCTGCTCGCATTACGATCTTAAAATCAAGATTACTCATGAGCATTGTTCTCCAGGATGCTTACCCTTTTATCCAATTGATTTACATCTGCCCTCAATGTTGATATCTCCGATACCTGCTTGTCCAGAAGGTCCAGGCGGTAATTGGTGAGTGTAGCATAGCTCACTACACCAATTAAAGCACTGAACAGGGGAGACAGGGCCTGAATCCATTGAAGCATATCAGCCTCCGATATGGGAATCATCAGGATCTGCAATTGTGATAATGGTCTTATCCTTCATGTAGCTCTTTGATGCTTCATTCAGAACATATGCCAGGAAGGTAGCACATGCTCCAAAGGTGATGGAAATGGCCTTGTAGTTTGGAATGCTCCAGGCCTCACCTACAGTCAGGACCAGCGTTGCCAGTCCTGTCAGAACAGGTAATACCCATCGTTTCAGAAAATCATAAGTATTGTTTTTCATAATATCCTCCTTACTGTGACTGTTTCTGTCTCATGCACAGAATGTATACGCTTATTTGAGTAGTCTGCTCGCTTCCATGATTCCATACTCTGCAGGTAACAGAATTACTGTTTCCAAAAGTATGCGGAATTGAGCAGATGGAAACATTATAGGATCCTGTACTCATTCCGACAATAAACAGAGGTGTATAGTTGTTGGGGAAAATGGTAGGCTTAGGAATGGTTACCATCGTTCCGGTATTGGCCGGAAGCGTTGCTTCAACAGAAGCCACAGTGAATCCTAATTCATGACTGCCAAGAGAACTAAGAACAGGATTGCTTGAAATATCAGAGATGATATCATCCAGGGCTGTAACTGTTGTACCCTGTGCAGTGACTGTATCATCAAGGTCCGAAACGGATGTTTCAAGATTCTGCACATTTCCGTTGGTAGTAGACAATCCGCTTTCAAGCGTTCCGATCCTTGAAGTATGGTCTGTGACTGTGCCACTAAGATCACTCAGGTCCGTATTCAAATCAGTAATATCTGACTGCATATCGGAAATAGAAGAGGTATGGCCTGCTACAGTAGATGATAACTGGCCAATATTGGTATTGATGTTTCCGACAGAAGTCTGAAGGGCAGATACAGCAGGCTGTAAAGCACCTACATCTGTCTGAAGATCAGCAACATCATCCTCCAGGGATTCCAGAATCTGCTGTGTATTCTGTGGAACATTGGCAAGCTTATCAAGGATATATTCCATAGCATCATCAATGCTCAGATAGGTCATATCGGCAATGATTGGGCTTGTTGAAGGAAGAGAACCATTGACAGGCAATAACTGTTCTGTGCCATCTTCATAGGCCATGAAGTCCAGGTCAAGATCGACAGCGGTCTCTGTCGGTGTTGCCAGTTCATAATAGAGATATATGCCAGACATGGCAGTTTTAAAGGCAGCTGCATCGCTATATGTTGAATCATGAATGTAAATTCTTGATATATCGCCCCTTATCATAAATTTCTTGTCGGATAAAGCAGTGGATAACCAAACATTTTCACTTTCATATTTTTCACATACGGCGTTATTCTCTGTTCCGGATGTTCTGTTATAAATGCCGGGAATTTCAGCATTAAATGTATTTGGATATTGGGGTGATAATTGTGACCAGGTTAATGAACCTAAATCAACAGTTCCGATTCGATTAGTAGCCTTGACAGGTGTCAGTTCATCATATGCATTTCCTGCACTCTTCATTCCTGTTGGGAAGTATTGAGAGATCGGGAGAGATAAGGATGATTCTTTATAAGGCTCATAATCGATGTTGGCTGTTCCAAGATTGAATGTTGGTTTGGCAAATGGCTTATCAATTCTAAACACAATATATCCTGTAATTGGTGCTATTGGAATCAATGAAGAGCCAACGATTCGCTGACCGTCATATGTTCTGCTTCCGATTTGAGGTTCACTAGTAAACCATCCAATTAAAGCAGAATCACCTCTATTGTTTCCTATATGATACTGTTTTCCTCCAACTACTTCAGCTACTGCTAAATCATACATGTTCTGATTATCAACAACAATAGTGCCATCGCCACCAAGGTTTGCAGATGACAATATTTTAAATACAAGGTTCTTCCCTGTTGCTTTGATTCCTGTTCCATTAAATGAAAGCAGAGAACCAGCATCGTATTGATAGTATGGTAATGGGAATAAAGCAGTGAATTCTTCTACTGTAGTAGGCTCGTTGCCAACACCGAACATGAGAGTGAGGTCAAATAATTGCGGAATAAATTTGATATTGTTTACAGTTGTTCCATTTCCAACTCTAATTACTACCTTTGCTGAAACAGTTTCTGTTGCAGTAAAAATAATATCTGTGCCAGTTAATTCTGTGCCACCCAATACAGTACCATTGCTTGCTCTCAAATCCATTCTGCAATTTGCACTACCACCAATAGCACCTTTATACAAATATTTATGTCCATTAACGATGTTAATATTAGCACTTGTGACATCAAATAAAGATGTTGCAGATGCCGTACCACTAATAGAAATTGAACCATCACTATTATTGGTATATGTGACTCCGTTAACTGTTTGTGTTGTCTTTATATTTCCAACTAACTGATTCCATACGGAAGTATTGCCCTTTATCTTATCAATCCTTGCCAGGCCATCCTGAATGGCAGGGCTTTCTCTGTAGATAAAGCTCTGATCAATCAAATCCTGGGAAGTTTTGATCAATGCATCAAGCTCTTCCTGGGATGCTCTTGAAGTATCGGAAGGATGCACATGGTCACCTCTGGCATACAGGTTCTGCGATCCGGCAGAAGCTGTGCCATCCATCAATGGTGCTGATGTATATGGAGAAACTGTACCTAATGTACCTGCCTGAACCCATGCTGACTGAGAAGAGGACCAGATATATAAGGTATAGCTTCCTCCGCTTCCTACCTGGTATGCATCTCCGGGCTGTCCTGTTGGATGTGCCGACTGTAAATCGGCCAGAGTAGCATAGACATCCAGGATCTGCAAACCGCTTCCTGTCTCACCCTGAGGGCCCTGAGGGCCTGTATCACCTTTAAGTGACATAGAGGTATAGGTAGATCCATCACTTAAAGTAATAGTCATAGTATAGTCTGAATTGAAGGAAATGGATGTAATGCCCACACCCGGATCACCCGGAACACCAGGAACCATCGTGAACTCAAAATTGACTGAATCATCGGTCCATGTCAATGTGACATCCGGTTCACTCCCTTCCACAACAGAAGCGGATAGATTATTTACAAAGTTCTCCCATGCTTCCGATATCTCATCCTCATTGTTGTAAATCTGATTGAAGGCTTCCTTGAACACAGACATAAGCCTGAGCATCTTGCAAATCTGCTCATAGTAGGTCTTGCCATCAGAAAAGAAGTATTTGTTCTGATTCTGTGGCTTGTTCATGGGGTCCTTTTCCCAGTTGATGATATCCCCATAAACATCCGCATATTTAACAAAAGGATCAAATCTATCCATATTTACCTCCTTTAGTACATCAGATAGAACAGGTCAGCCAGTTCATCTGCTATCATCTTTTCTATATTAAGTATAACATCCTGATAGTCTTTTACCAATTGTGCATTGTTCATTTTTGAAAGATTACCCTTGATATCCCTGATGATCTTGTCCACCTTGTTCTCGGACCCTGTATCTGAAGACTGGTAGGAAGAATCATCTTCACGCTTGGATAAGGTCTTTGAATTGTCCTGGGATGAACTGCTTGAGTTGTATTCATTTTCAGATGTGTTCTTGTTGGTGCTCATGGCAGACAGATAGGAAAGCTGGATCTCATCTCCTGAATCCACTGCAGAGGCCATTGCCTGAGGTGTATTGGATTGTTTATTCACATCCCTGCTGAGAGTGTTGTCCACTCCATCCGTATTGGAAATGGAATTTGAATCCGATACGGAATCCGACTTTGAAGAACCGCTTGTAACAGACTCGTTTGTTTTGATCGTACTCTTGTTTGAAACAAGGTCCTTTGTTTCCTGAAGATGGTACGGATCAAGGATGTCAGATGCAATCAGCTTCATCTGAGCATCGTACAGGGCCTTGTACTTGGGCATGATGTCCTGCATTCTATCCTTGAGATACATGACCCACCGCATCATGGAATCACAGCAGATATCCCTTGTGTAGTAGGTTTCAAGGATGTGCTCTTCCAGATGTTCCTTGTCTGATTCATCACCATAATAAGGATAGTCAAAATAGAATATCTCCGGTCTTGCATAGGCAATCTGCTCTTCAATCCTCTGCAGACCTTCTTTCCATGTGGGCGGTTCAAGCTGATCAAATTCTTCATCAGGATGCCCATCCATCCATATCTGCTCAACAATGGAACAGACAGGAATGGTATACCCCTGGCCGACAATGATATTATTCCTCTTCATTGGTTTCCTCCTTCTTTTCAGCCTCTTCCTTTTCATCCATGTATTTTGGAATATCAATGGAGACATTCAGGCCAAACATTTTATTGATGCGTTCAATGGCATCTCTTTGCGGTGCCATCCACATTTCTCTGCCTACTGCAATCTGTTCCATCATGGCATTCATTTCACCACTGATCATTCTTTCTCTCTTCTCAACAGAACCGGAAATGCCAAAGACATTGAAAAATTCATTGATCACAGTTTCCTTTTCCTTCTGAAGATTCAGGATCTCCGATGCGGATACCTTGAAGTCCATTACCTGCAGTGAAGTATTGTCCAGAAGTGACTGATCGGGGAATACAACATAATAATCATCATCATACTGTGCCATCAGCGTTGCAATGGATTCCTTCTTCTGCTCTGTAGTCTTGAGCATCAGAGGATGCTTCATGGCCCTGGTGTTCATCTTGAGAGCAACATCAAGCTCAGCCAGTTTATCGGCATACTCTGCAATATAAGGAAGGGCAGAGCTCCTTACCTTATTGGCATAGATGATCACGCATTCTTCTCCCACTCTTAATTCAGGGAAGATGATGCCTTCTGATACGTTCTTGCTGATAGGCTTGGCATAGGTTGGATACCCATAGGGGTCCACCCCGGTCAAAGCACCTTCAAGGCAGAAGAACTTGTCAAGGTCCTTGTCCTTAAAGAAAATGGCATAGCCTCCAAGCATGACCATCTTGGATACGGCATTCATGTTGATCTCATCAGGCATTCCCCTGTAGGGGAACATGTTGCAGGCAAGATCGGAAAGTCTCATTTTCCATAGCCTTGTGTAGTAAGGCTTGGTCATGTACCTGCCCTGTCTCTTAGTCTTTTTACCCATTATTTACCTCCTAAATTTCATTGTTGCTTCTGGAATAGTCACCGATGTAGTCACCATGCCATAGTGTGATACCTTTGATAAAGATGTCTCTGATCTGCATAAGATCATCCATCGGAATATTGCCATAGACATTAGGTTCTGTCATCTTGATGTAGTTCCATGACTGCCTGGTCCTGAAGGATGGAACCTCCAGGCGGTTGACCTTGTAGCCATACTGTTTGAAGTAATCAGACAGCTTGTTTGCGTATTCCGGATAGATGGTCTTTCTGATCAGGTAGAGCTTGTCACAGTTATTGGCCATATTGAACAGATAGTCACCGCCAAGGGATTTGGATGTTGGAGGGATCTGCTTGGCATCATTTTTCTTGGCCATGACCGATGCCACAGCATTGCCGTAATCTGTGGTAGCTGAATAGTATCTGTTCCAGTATTCAGATGTAGCTTCCTTTCCTGACTGAATATAATCAGCAATGCCTCCGACAGCTCCTGCGATACCTGAACCTATGCTTCCTGCACCTCCGGCCATCATGCCTGCTGAACCTACCAGGGATCCTATAATTGTCATCAGACCTCCTGTGATGGTGTTGTCAGCCACGCTTGCAATATCCTTTACACCTTCTGCGGATCTCTTTGACATTGCTGTCTCATAGGACCTGTAGGCATTGTCCAGGTTTGTCAGCTCGGAATACCTTGCGTTTGATTCTGCCACTCGGAGTGAATTTGAATTTGCCTGCATGTAGGATGCTGTATAATCATCAGTTATCGGCAGATTGGAATTAGAGGAATCCGCCAGGCCGTTCATCATGTTGTATCCATTGATATCAGACATGTAGTTTCTCAAAGCATATACCATCTTATTTACGGATGATATCGTGCCAAAAGCTCCTATTCTAAGAGGATTCCCTGATGTACGATCTACAAGATATTCCATCTTGACCACCATGGAATCACCCCTCTTGGTAGTCAGTTCCATAAATGAATAAGGAAACATCAGCAGTTTGGATTCCGTATAGGAAGGGAAACCTCCATAGATTTCCTGATCATCTGTGAAGTCCACAGGAACGATGAAATCATTGACAGATGATACAAGACTGGTAAAACGGAATACATAGTTGCCTGTAGTCAGGCCTCCTGTAAGCGTTACAGTTGTTATCGGTGCATCAAAAGCCAGGTCAATGGTATCTCCGCTTTCCGTATAGGTGATGCCCCTGATCGGAAGGAAAGGATAATAAACAACAGAACACAGGGAATTGACAAGCGTTGTATCTGTCGCAAACAGCCTTAACGCTTCACCTGCATCAAGGATGGTCCTTCCTCCGCTTGTGAATGTGATGATCCTTTTCTGATTGGTTGAGATAGGCACAAAGGTATAGATGATGCCTGTAGGGATGTTTCCGATATTCCGTACACCTGAACTTCCGATCTTTGTGGATCCAAATACGATCCATCCGACATCAGGGATCTGTTCAAACTCCTTTTCCTCAAGGACCAGATATTCAGATCCATATTCCATGCCTTCCGGTTCCGTATTGATTACAGGAATCGTGTTGCCCTGTGAATCTGTGGTCCATCTTTGCGTATGTTCTCTTTCAACAAAAGACTGTTTCCACTCCATTTCAAACAGATAGGTCTGGTAAACATCAAGAACATAGTTGATCTGTGAAACTCCCGGATTGATGTAGTCAATGGATGTAACAAAGGCATAATACCATTTTGTTGAATAGTTCCTGTTCTGCCATCTCAGATACTTGCAGTCAGCAATCTCATCAGCCTGGTATGGAACCTGAATGGTGTTTATATTCTTCCTCTGATATGTTCCATTCTCAAGAGTGAGAAAAACCTTGCTTGCAAAGAATGCTTCCTGCTGATCAGTATTCCTGAAGTAATACTGATGCGTATATGAGATGTCTATATCAACATTTCTGATAAGCTCAATTTTGCCTAAAGGTTGAAAAGTTGCCATTATAGACCTCCTTATAACTTAATATCATTATAGCAAAAGTAAAAAGGCAGGTCACCCTGCCTTCTTACTGAAAGGTATTACATGAAAGAACACAGCCTATGCGACAGTGATTGTCTTGGTAGCATAGATCGTATCATCCAGAACAGACGTTGCCTTGATCACAAGGGATGCACCTGCAAATTTAGCACCTACAACCAGGTTACCATTCTGATTGATGGATGCATACTGAGGTGCTCCCTGGATCTCCCAGATTACAGCCTGAGACTGAACCTTATCACCACTGTTTGCACCTGCCACTACAGCAGTGTAAGTGACAGCTTCCTGGGATCCTTTGGTTACAGATGCATTGCCTGTGATGGTTACGGAGGCCGGATCAGCAAAGGTACCTGCAACAAAGGCAATAGCATGATAGAAAGGTGAGCAGGCCATGATGCCCTGGTGATGATAGTAGTAGTTGGTAGTAAGATGTCTTGCATTGACACCTGTGGAAAGGATATCTCTGTAGGTATCATAGTCCTGGATAAATTCTTTATCAATCAGAAGGGCCTGTACATTGGCCATATTGGTACCAGTGAATCCCGGAACTTCAACAACATTGCCCATGAACTCGGTCTTGTTCATGTTGAAGGCCTTGGCCAGTACATCAACATCCAGAATGGCATTGATTTCCGGTGTGACAAGCAGGTACATATCTTCAGGTCTTGCCCAGTTGAGGACACCCTTGGCATTGTATGCCCTGGTAGGGAATCTTAAACCCTTGACTACCGATCTGACAGCCTTGACCAAAGTCTTTGCGGTAGTTTCATCTGTAACCGCAGAAACAGGAACCTGATAGTAGAGGTTCTGTCCATTTACATTGGAATAGTTTTCCAGAAGTCTCATTGTCAGGGAGAAGTCATCAAGTTCATCCCCATTGTATAACTGCCTCATGATACCGGAAATGAACTTATCCAGTTCTCTGTAGGACATGAAGGCTCTTCTGATCACTCTTTCATTGAGCGTAACAGGATATACGCATTCTCTGTTGATCTTGTAGAATACTACATCCTGATCAGGCTTGAAGGTCTGCCATACATCACCCGGATTGTCATTAGGAACTTCTGCTTCATACAGCATTCCCTTGATCGGTTCAATGTAGACATCTTCAATGGTATCTCCAAACTCCATCCATCCTTTTTTGAACATCTTAAGCGGAGACTCAAAGTTTCTGTAGTTCACATTCACCAGGCCAATATGGTTGATCAGCGAATATAAGAACTCGTTTGCACCCGGTTTGTAGTTCATCAGGGCATTACCAAACTGTGCCAGATCGGCATCAGTATCAAATAAGCCCTCAATTCTGTTCTGGAACTCAGCAGACATATCGGCATAGGTAGCCCTCATTACATCCTGCCAGGTAGTTCCATCCTGTAAACCCTGTAAATTGTTGTCAGGCATTTTGTTTTCCTCCTTGTTTAATTTCTGTTGCGATAGTCAGGAAGGATCAGATCATCAAACGTAACTGTTTTTTCTTCCTCTTCCTCATCTTTTCCCTGATCAGGCTGATCAGGTTTACCATCTTTTGAAGCAAACAGTTTTTCAACAATCCTAGATTTCAGATCCTCATGATCCTTATTGGCCTTTTCCAGTGCCTGCTGCAGTTCCTGAATCTTTGCATCCTTGGATGTTACCTCATTGATCACATCCTGGATATCATCTGCTGAATATGTTGCATTCTCCGATGTACCAGTTGCCAGTTCTGACATAAAGTCTTTAAAAGTCTTTGGCATATCTTTACCTCCATTCTAAATTAAATCTTTTAACAAATCAATTCCAATTGCCTCAAGAAAGGCATCAACAGTTTCAAACCCCAGGACCCTTGCAAAGATTACGGCATTGTAAACCTTGATGGATCCTACATCGTACTCACCTGAACACAGCTTGTACATCCTTGCGTTTGAATACTGACATTTCTTGGCAAAGCTGTAAATGCTCATTCCTTTTGACTTGATCAGTTCCAGAAGCTTCTGTCCTTCTTTCTGATATTCCATAAATCCTCCCTTCTATCTTACTCCCAGTAACATGAACAGATCGTACATGTCACTTCTTATATACATGTCTTCATAGAACAGGTATCCGTTCACAAAGGCACGCTTGAGCTCATTGTTTACTCTGAGCTTCTTGTCTGTTATCAGCATCATGTTTGGCTTATAGTCTTTTGTGGTGTAGCAGATGGTATTTACATCATTGTTTATCCGGTTTGATATCACAAATTCAAAGTCCACAGGATTGAACCAGCATCCATACGTTTTGTCCTTCCACTGAATATTGAACTGAAGGACTCCGTTTTTAGGCCTTGGCTTGATGAAGTCCTCCGATACATCCTCAAAGGTGTTCTTAAATGCCATTTCCTCATAAGCCGTTCCCTTGATCATCTGCCCAAACCTTGACTCCGATACCATGTCCTTATAGGCCTCATTCTCATAGATGTTCAGAAGGATGGTGCCATTCTGTATGAGCTGATATCCTCCATCCATCGGTGTGAACTTGAAGAAGGTGAAATACGGATTTGCCCAGTTTATGGCATTGGCCAGGCAGATGCACCTGCAGTTGTCTCTATGCCTGAATACTGTATTCATGTAGTTGTACAGCTTGGCAGGCTCATTTGGAAGATAATGCTGATACCCTTTTTCAATGATGAACTCATCAAAGATGATAAAGTCATAGTCATCATAGGTAACTGACTTCTTTGACTGCTGAATGGTCAGATAGGAAGCCTGACCGCAATGTTTTCCATCAACATAGAACTGCCTTCCATCTACATTGAACTCATGGTCCTTCATTTTTGGATCATCCTGGATCTGAGTGAAAAATGTCTTCAGATCATCACCATTGACCTCTTCCTTGAATCTTCTGAGATATATGAACTTCTTTCCTGTTTTAAGAAAATGGTTCACAGCCCACAGTTTGGATCCGTATGTCTTTCCTACACCTCTGTATCCAACAACAAAGTTGAGCATGGCATTGTAGGAAAGAACCCTGTTGATATCAAACCATACGCTCATAGAAGATCCTGTTTCCTCATGATGTCAAACACCATTGTCTCCAAAGTATGATCATGGGCTTTTGACAGTGATGAATACGGAATGGAAATGTCCAGAGCATTTCCGTTTCCATCCCTGAACATGAACACCACAGATTCATTCTCTGCATCAAAGATCGGTGCAGAAGCCCAGGATATCTTTTTTGAGAAACAAAGGATCTGTCCTATCACCACACATATCTTTTCATAAATGTCTATCATTGTCTTTATCCCTATTGCATAAACAACATGAATCCGCCAAACAGGAGCATCATTCCTATGTACATCATCCATTCCGCTATTTTTTCAATCATTCTGTTTCTCCCAATATTTCATCAATCATCTGATTCCTTCCAACTTGAATAAACCAATAGTCTCTACTTGGTTGTGGAAGATACTTCTTCTCTGGCATCGGTTTAAGAGGACACCATGAAGGCTTACTATTCAACCTTATGTTCTTGTGAGTCATCTCACACCGATATATCTCTTGCCTTTTGCGATAGTGCAGAGGACAGTCCTCGCACCTGATTGGCATCTCGTCAATCACTAATATTGCTTTCATTTACTTACCTCCTTAATATCATTCTACCATATCATTCTAAAATGGAAAAGCCACCCCTGTAGGAGTGACTTTATCCAAATCAGTTAGTGCAAGTGTTGATGCAGTCATGCCTACCTCACCACAGGTACAGATCAGACAAGAGGTTACAAGCCTTGGTTCTTATCCGCCTTAAACATGATAGATGCATTACACCTACAATTTGATTATAGCATCACTCTACAATTTTGTTAATTTCAAAGTCCTTGATCGTAAACTCTGTGCTTACCAGGACCACACCGCCTTCAACATTCTTAGGTACAAGCTTGCCATCCTCTGAAAAGCCTGCCTTGAAATTGTCATAGGTGACCTTCTGCTTTATGGCATCGTTCATGCCTGCACATTTTACATTCAGATGGTAATACTGGCCATCCCGTTCATAGATCAGAGCATCAGGCTCTTTCTGTTTCAGGTTTGCCTCATATTTTTCCTTTGTTGTCAGCTCTTCTTCCACATAGGCCTTGGCCTTCAGGAATCTGCCTCTTACAAAGTTTGACTCGTTCTTCCAGTAGCCAAGCTTGTAGTCATCTATGACAGAGGACATCTCACTAGGCTCAAAATCTCCCTCCAGGTGCACAGAATCGGTATCCGCATAGATGAATCTGTCATATTCCATCTGTGCTGTCCTGATCGTTTTGTTTCTTGCATAGGCCGTACAGAAGATTCCTACAGGAACATAGACAGCATCTTTTATATACTTTCTTTCCACCTTGTACTTTATGACTCCATCTTCCATGACAGGCATCTTTTCAATGATCTCCGGAGATGTGGCAAACTTGCCATACAGATTGTTGAGCATCAGCTTGGCAAGCTGTCGTACAGCTCCTGTGGATTTCTCCTTAACCTTGTACCAGGAATCAATGTAGTCATTGAAAATACCTTCCTTTGCCTGGAAGGACCAATAGCCAAGCCATTGGATATCCCAGACATCATAATGATCAAAGAACAGCTCAAGGTCCACATTGCACATGGTCAGATCCACAAGGCCATCTGATTCCACAAGGTATTCATTTCCATTGTAGAAAAGGGAATTTTTGATCTGTACACAGGGCAGATATCCTTTCTTCAGTCTGAACTGACAGGTGAATTTCTGAATGTACAGAGGCCTTCTCAGATCCTCCTGGTATTTTCCATCAAAGTACAAAGGCATTCCCACTGGATAGACATTGTACCTCATGGCCCATGGATAAAGACTGTTGACATCATAGACCTTGCCTGCACCGATATCTCGGTTCTGAAATTTTGGATTTACATAGGTCCATCCTCCCCTGTATGCCTTCCTGAGCAGTCTGTCTGTTTCAGGATCTATCACAGGAAACCACTTGGTGAACTGGTCCTTTCCTATGATGCTCTTGTAGTTTGACAAGGCATCGGCACCAATAGTCATCTTGGTCAGACCTTGACCAAACTGAATATTCAGGGCCCTTGCCATGATCTCAACATCGTTCTTCAGATATTCCTTTTCTTCCTGAGTAAACTGATGTCCTCTTTCTCTTGGTGCCAGGTAGTCCATTGTCAGCTTCTGAACCGGAAGCTGAAAGTCCTTGGCAATCTTCTTTACTGTAAATGGAAGCTTCTTCAGAGAATCATAGATCACCACCTTGCGATAATAGGCCCTCTTGCCCATCTTGTAAGCCTTGAAGCATATCTCCATCTCATATATCTGGTTGTCACCATTGATAAGCGTATTGAAGGACATTGAACAGGTATCCTCTTTCTTCACAAACTTGTATCCTGACTTCAGCAGATACCAGATGATGAACTGTGAATCAAAACGCAGATTGTGGAAGTACATATCGCAATTGGCAAGTTCATTGCACTTGCTGAGGAAACCTGAAATATCGGTTCCGTAATAAATATCGTTTACATCATCAATGTTGCAGATGGACCAGGCCCATACCCTGCAGTCATTGACATCCACTGTTGTTTCAAAATCGGCTGTGTATTTCCTTTTCATTACCCAAGCTTTTCCATTTCCTTCCTGAATGCCTGATACCTTTTCTTATCCTTCCTGAAGGCTTCCACTTCTGACTTGATCTCTTCCCTTTTGTTTTTAATGGTCAGAACCTCATCATAGATAAAATCAAAGTCAAACGCTGATGAAAGATGAAACAGGCCAAGAAAGTCAATGGCATCTACATTTAACTCCCTCAGGATGGACCTGACCTGGCTTGCAAAATGCTTTGATATGGAATTTTCTACACCTTTCAGCCAGTTGTCCATAAGGTTCTGTATTCTGACATCACTTACAGATGTAGCTTTTCCTCCATAGGATCCGTACTTCTCCTTGAAATTCAGGGCTGACAGGTTGATCTCCCTGGACAGATTCTCACCTTTGTATCCGATGGTCTTGCCTCCACCTATGTTGATACGGACCGGAATGAAGTCATTGCTTTTGGAGATCGTTGCATTGTACATGTTGCTTTTCTCCCTTACAATGCCTGATTTGGTCAGTCTGGCATAGGTATAACCACCTGCCTTTTCAATAGCTCTTGAAAGAGTTGTCCTGAACTTGTTTTGAGCATTGACCTGAGCAATGGCCCTCTTGTAGTCCTGTTTTGACATATAGACAGGCTTTTCCTCACCGCCTGCAATCGTTGTACCGATCTTCTTCAATCCGTATTTACGATCCGTAAATTCAGTAAGCTGTGCTGTCTTTTCCCTGACCTGTCTGATGCTTGGCCTTCCTCTTTTGGTATCAGGCTTCAGTACATCAAACATGGATGAACTCAGACCGAATACCTCCGGTGTTATGTCAGGATCCTTCCTTAACTGTCTCTTATACTTTGCCTCAGCCCTGGTAAGGGCCTCACCATATTCCTGTAAAGCTATATCGTATTTTGTTTGTTTCTTAGCCATTATATGTAACCTCCTGCAAGGATATTATACCTAATAAGAAAGGGAGGTTTTGGACCTCCCTTAATCTTAAGCTTCAAACGGATATCCAAGGTCCTCAATCTTTTCTGCTGAGAGATCCTTGCGTTCCCACTTGCCATCCTTCTGTGCAGGCGGAATAGACTGAGACAGCCTGATCTCTTCTCCATTCTCAGGAACAGGCAATGCTACAGAGAACGCTGTGTGATCCGGTGTGACCTTGACAAGCTTGGCCGATACCATGAAGGTGATATCATCATGCTCTGCCAGGGCAAAGCTGAAGGATGTTCTGCCGTTCTCCCCTGTGTAGATGAATGACAGCTTGGACATCGGAACCAGGATCCTCTTCCATTCCTTCTTAGACTGATCAGACTTAGTAGTGTTGTTGTTTTTCAATGCCATTTTATTTTCCTCCTTATATTATCTGGCATATCCTCAGGCCACCTACCTGGGATACACCTACATACTATCACACCGAAATATGATTGTAAAGTAGTTTAGTGAAACTGGTACACCATAGGCCGTGGACATGGACAGGTTGTCTGATCGTTGCAGATGGTCATATGAACTGATGGTGAGGTAACATCATCACATAATT
>Ga0256405_10006298_pt1 | contig 19183 bp, 15 predicted proteins | sample RumenRJG_02DNA_FD_189096 | JGI IMG/M metagenome (GOLD analysis project Ga0256405, IMG submission 189096) | Bovine rumen microbial communities from Lethbridge, Alberta, Canada - RJG_02 | ecosystem: Host-associated > Mammals > Digestive system > Stomach > Rumen | place: Canada: Alberta... | reverse complement strand
AGCCAAAACAGAAACAAAAGTAATCCCGGTCAAACGGGACAGCGGGCATGTGTCTGCCCTGTGACCGCGTAAGCGGCACGAAGCCCCCGCCTCTAAGCGATTATGCGTAGGCGGTGGGTAGTTCACATTCAAAAAGATTGTTATGAAAAACCCTGATGCGTCGTTAATCTGGCGCATCAGGGTTCTTTTTGTAATTTATCGTAGAGTCCTGCAAACCTCGACGCACAGTTCCTTCCATTCGCAATCTGGACAGCATTCAGCCAGGAGCTGCTCGGACATGTGGAGGATGGACGGAATGCCATGAAGCGTCAGGGGAGAATCGGATGCATCGGTGTGCTTTGGTGCTGCATTCTCTGTATCTTCTGTTGTGTTCAGCTTTTGACCCACCAGATGGTCAAATACGGCTGGTTTTGGTGAAGTGCAGGAACCGTCCACACAATTGGGACAATGGCCGCAGAGGTCGTCTGGGCCGTTTACAAGGGTGATTGGAGTGAGGGGATCGGTTGTCAGCTGTTTTTGGACAATCGTCATATGGGCGGTGAACTCCGGACTATAGCCGTGGCCGACGAAGGTCTGCAGGCAGAGCAGGTGATGGGGTCTCAAACATATGGAAGGCTTGATTGGAGGGGTGGATGAAGGCTTGATTGAAGAATTCATAAAGTTTTATACCTCGCTGATTTGTCCGTGCAGATTGGGCACAGGGAGCAAATTACTTGATTTGTTCTCCATGGGTTATTGGCCTGCTTAAGGAGATTGGGCACAGGGAATGAATTGCTTGATTTGTTCCCCATGGATTGTTGATCTGTTCGGGGAAATTGGGCATTGAGAAGCATTTTCTCATTATAGATCCCATGGAAATCGATACACGAAGGAGTATTTTTGGGGAAAATTGTTCCCTGTACCCAATCCCAGACTCATTGCGGAAAAGCAGAGGAGTACAGAATCAAAAAACATAATCCTGTGCCCAATATCGCTCTAAGGGGACGAAAACCATGGGAGCTATTTATAGAAAAAGAGCTGCTGTGCCCAATATCACTTCAAGGAGTAGATAACGATTGGAGATGTTTGTGGGAAATAAGATGCTGCACCCGAAGGTGCAGCATCTAACGCGCCGGATTAATGATGAGTTATAACATGGATGCGCGAATCCAGCCTATTATGCGGCTCCCTGGCTTACGGGAGCGGTTCTTTTCAGCGCTGCTTCGATCGGAACGGATACGAGCATGACTGCGACGATCTTGATCAGGTCGCCGGGCAGGAAGGGGATGACGCAGGCAGCAAGAGAAGCGCCGAGGGTCATTCCGGTCTGGGCCATAAACCACGCTGTGCCAAGAATGTAGAGCACTGCGGTTGCAAGGACCATGGAGACGAACATGACAATATATTTGCGTGTGCCGGAAGCCTCTCTGCCGAAGCGGTGATAGAGAAGGCCGGCGATGAATGCCATGGGGATGTAGCCGATGATGTATCCGCCTGTGACGCCGAGGGTGATGCCGATGCCGCCTGTCCAGCCTGCGAAGACCGGAACGCCAACGCTGCCGAGCAGAACGTAGACCAGCTGGCTGATGGCTCCGTATTTAGCACCCAGAAGAATGCCGGAAAGCAGCACTGCAAAGGTTGCCAGTGAGATCGGAACCTCTCCTGCAAGCGGCACAGAAATGGGTGCCAAAACACAGGTGACTGCGGCGCAGAGCGCGCAGAGGACCAGCTCGTATGTAGTTAATTTCATGTGTGTATAAACCTCCGTACTTATGTTATATCATTGGAATGTTAATCCTTTATGGGTTAATTGTCAACCTAGTAAATGAAAAAGGTTAACAAATGGCGATTTTCGCAACTTGTTAACCTTTCAATTCTTATATATGAGAAGATGAGGACTGAAGCCTGGGAGGGGGGACACGTGTCAAAAGTTTGCATACGCATTCATATACCCAAATACCTTCACGCCCTAAGCCCATCCATAATGCGAAGCTGTAAGATGATTTCTTCGCCGATCTGCTGGATGCTCTTGCCGTCGGTCTTAATGATGATGTCGGCGGCGGCTTCGTACTTGTCCCGGCGCTTATCCATGAGCGCGCGGATGAAGGCGACGTTCTTGTTGTCCTCGAGGAGGGGGCGGGAGTGGTCGTCTCTGACCCGCTCGAGGATGGTTTCCGGCTCGGCAGTCAGGAGGATGACGCGGCCGTTCTTCTTCATTTCGGTGACGTTGCGCTCCCGCATGGGGACGCCGCCGCCACAAGAGATGACAACGTTGTTTCTGGACTGCATTTCGACAAGGAGTTCGGTCTCGCAGTTGCGAAAATACTCTTCGCCGTGCACTTCAAAGATATCGGGGATGGACATGCCCTCTCTTCTGGCAATGATCTGGTCCATCTCGATCACGTCCATGGCGAACATGGTGTTGAAATAGTCCGACATTGTCGTCTTGCCGACGCCCATAAATCCGATGAGAACAAGATTATAGTGGAAGAGCCGTCTGGCCTGGATTCGTTTACTGTTTTTGTTGATGCTCTGAAAGACGGATTGGACCTCGCTGACGTGGCGCTTTCCATCGAGGCGTCCCTGCAGCCACTTTTGCTGCTTGGCCTCTTGTTCAGGCTGCAGTATGGGAAGGTCATTGCTCTCTTTGTAAGACATGATGTCCTCGACAATGCGGTTTCTCATCAAGAGGGCATCGAGGATGATCTCATCACATTGGGCTAAGTTTTCCCGTAGTAGATCCAACTGAGTCAATTTATGTTCTCCTTTTACATCTGCCGTAAGTTGGATTGTATGATACGGCAGAAACGGCAAAAGTGCAACTGAAATTTACTATCCGCGCGCCAGTGGGCGCCCATGAACACTGTCTCTTGGCATTTGCGCAGGTGATGAGTGGTTCACATTGGGTCTTCTCAATGGTAAACTTATAGATAGGGTTTTTAGTCATAGGCAACAGTGTCAAGGTTGCGGCTTGTGCGGCTTGCAGCTCTGCCCAATAGTCTTTAATAACTGAAAGAGGAGATCACAAAATGAGGATTTTTCGAGGACTAGGGAGATGGCTGAAACGTGTTTTGAGCCCAATATGGCTCTTAAAGGAGAATGTCAGGAGCTTGATCGGATTTGAGATTGTCTTTAGGCTGCTCACATTTCTGGTCATTTTTCCTATTTTGACATGGACGCAGAGATTGTGGCTGGTCGGAAACAGGACCAAGGTGATCGCATGGTACAATGCCAAGGAATTCTTAATGAATCCGATCACGTGGATTGTGTTGATCTTCATGATTATGCTGCTGGTCTGGGCCGCCATGTTCGAGCAGTTCGCGATCTATGACACGCTGCATGCATCCAGCTTCGGGATGCGCAGGACAACAAGGCAGGTCATCTCCGCAGGATTTGACATGTGTGTGGAGCGTATAAAACCGGCCAACTGGACGTTTATTCCCTATGTGCTCATCATCATGAATGCCGCCAAGTTTACGGATATTTCCAGCGTCACATCGATTCTGCGAATTCCCGGCTTCATCCTGGAGGACTTTGAGAAACGCCCGTGGGAGCAGGTGGCGTACAGCGCAGTAATGTTTGTTGCGGCTGTCCTCTACTTTTTATGGATCTTCGCGATTCCGATCATGATGGAAGAAGATGGCACGAACTTCCCGGAGGCCTGTAAGAAGAGTGCCCGGATGGTCAAGGGCAAATACTTTTTCAGAATACTGGCCCTCAGACTGTTCTGGAGTATTTTGGCCTATATCGTTTATGGGCTGGGCTCTTCGCTGATCGTCACGGTATGGTATCTGCTGTCGATGTGGGTGATTCCCGGTGAGACGGAAGAATTCCTCCTGTTCTTCTTCAAACGGATTATACCGACCAGCATGATGTGCACCATCTTCTTTTCCTGGATGGTAGTGCCGCTCATGGCGTCCAGCTTCCAGGCTGCCTACTATGCGAGAAAAGAGGAACTGGGCAGTGAGGTTCTTGATTATACGGAACCGCCGCACTATTTGCGCAAATATCCCATTTTGAAAATTGCGCTTACCGCAATCTGTGTGGTGAGCATCTTCTTCTCTGTGCCCAGACGATTTGCGCAGATTCGCTGGTCACTGAATACAGATTATGGACTTCCCATGATCATGGCGCATCGCGGATTCTCCGCGGAGGCACCGGAAAACACATTGCCGGCCTTTCAGAAGTGCATAGACGAGGGATTTTCAGCTGCAGAGCTGGATGTGCAAATGCTTGCAGACGGAACGATCATAGTCATGCACGACGACAATCTCAAGAGGACCACCGGCGTGGACAAAAATGTCTGGGAGGTGACCTACGACGAGATCAAGAACCTGGACAATGGCGCCTTCTTCGATCCGAAATTCGAAGGAACGAAGATCTGTACGCTGGATGAGGCCATCAAGCTTGCCGCCAGTGCCAAAGACAAGCTGTATCTGAACATTGAGATCAAGCGAAACGGACACGACGATGGGATTACAGAGAAGGTTGTACAGATTATTCTGGATAACAACTACTTGAACTACTGCGATATCACATCGCAGGATTACTCGACCCTGGAAGAGGTTCGCGAGATCAATCCCTATGTGCTCACGGCCTACACGTCAGTAATCGGCATCGGCGACATTGAGACGCTGGAAGCCGCGGATATCATCTCGATCCAGGAGACTTTTGCCACCTATGAGAATATTGAGCGGATCCACAACGCCGGCAAGCGTGTCTTTGTCTGGACGATCAACGAACAAGATACGATGGAGCAGCTGGCCAATTTGAACGTGGATGCGATCCTGACCAATGATCCGAGGCTGTGCCAGGAAGTCTTCGAAGGCTATGCATCCAACGCGATGAATATAGTACACAGAATTCAATATGCGTTTTCATTCTTATAAGAAGACGCCAAAAAAGCAGGAGAACTATTTGATGACAATGAAGGAAAACGGCCATACGACGAGAAAGCTGGCTCTGCCGGACGAGATACTCCTCAGCGTGCAAAAGCCGGCCCGATACCTGGGCAATGAAGCCAACGCCGTTTACAAAGACCCCGGGAAGGTGGACATCCGCTTTGCCATGTGCTTCCCGGACGTCTACGAGGTGGGCATGTCCCACCTGGGTATACAGATTTTATATGATATGTTCAACCGCAGGGAAGACACCTGGTGCGAGCGAGTCTACTCCCCTTGGCTGGACCTTGACAAAATACTGCGGGAGCGAAAGATCCCGCTTTTTGCTTTGGAATCGCAGGATCCCATTCGGGATATGGACTTCCTGGGAATCACACTGCAGTTTGAGCTTTGCTACACGAATGTGCTGCAGGTGCTGGACCTGTCGGGGATTCCGCTGCGGGCATGTGACAGGGACGAGTCTGTGCCGATCGTGATCGGAGGCGGCCCCTGTTCCTATAATCCGGAGCCGATGGCGGAATTTTTTGACATGTTTTACATCGGTGAGGGAGAAGTGGTCTATGACCAGCTGCTGGACCTGTACAAGTCGATGAAGGCGGCCGGAAAGAGCCGCAGGGATTTCCTGATTGCAGCGGCCTGTCAGGTGCCGGGCATCTACGTGCCCTCGCTGTACGAGGTCTCCTATAAGCCGGACGGGACGATTGCGTCCTTCGCACCTACGGTACCGGGCGTCCCCGCTCGTGTTGTGAAGCAAGTGGTGAAGGACCTGGATGAGGCGCCCTATCCTCTGCATCAGCTGGTGCCCTTTATCCAGATCACGCAGGACCGCGCCGTTGTGGAGATCCAGCGCGGCTGTATCCGGGGATGTCGCTTCTGCCAGGCGGGCATGATCTACAGGCCCAACAGAGAGCGGTCCTACGACCTTCTGAAGCGCTATACGGATGCGCTGATCGACAACACCGGCTTTGATGATTTCACGCTGAGCTCGCTCAGCTCCAGTGACTATACCTGTATCAAGGAACTCGTCAATTACATCGTGGACACATATGGACCGCGCGGCACGCAGCTGCAGCTTCCGTCACTGCGCATCGATTCCTTCTCTCTGGACGTCATGGCGCGACTTCAGGACGCGCGCAGGGGAAATCTTACCTTTGCCCCCGAAGCGGGCTCTCAGAGGCTCAGAGACGTCATAAACAAGGGCCTGACAGAGGAGGAGATTCTGTTCGGCGCGCGCGAAGCCTTCCGCGGCGGGTGGAAGAAGGTCAAGCTCTATTTCATGCTGGGCCTGCCCACCGAGACGCCGGAAGACCGGCGGGAGATCGCGGAGCTTGCCAACAAGATCGCGGTGGCCTATTTCCAGGAAGTGCCCAAGGAAAAGCGCAACGGGCGATGCGATATCACGGTCAGTACATCGTTCTTTGTCCCCAAGCCGTTTACGCCCTTCCAGTGGGCGCCCATGTACACGCCCGAGCAGTATCTGGAATTTGCCAGTACAGTCTACGACGGCATCCAGTCCGTCCTCAACCGCCGCAGCATCTGGTACAAGTACCATGAGGCGGACGGAACGGTGCTGGAGGGCTTCCTCGCGCGCGGTGACAGGCGGTGCTCGGCGGTGATTCTCGAGGCATATCGTCTTGGCGCCATGTACGACGCCTGGATCGAGACCTGGGACTATTCGCGATGGCTCACGGCCTGTGCCAATATGGGCGTGGATATGGATTTCTTCGCGCTGCGGGAGCGGTCTCTCGATGAGATCCTGCCGTGGGACTTCATCGATATCGGCGTCACCAAGAATTTCATGATCCGCGAGTGGCAGCGGGCCCAGGAGGGCGTCCTCACACCCAACTGCAGGGAGCAGTGCTCCGGGTGCGGGGCGGGCCGGTTTGGGTGTGGGTGCTGCGTGAGATGAGTCTGATTGACATGGGGAGGGGTTCATCCCTACGTAAATAGGATTTACAACCAAAAGGAGACAAATCTTTGCGAGTCAGAGTTAAATTTGCTAAATACGGCCCCATGAAGTTCATTGGACATCTGGAGCTGATGCGATATTTGCAGAGCGCCGTCAGGCGCACAGAAATTCCTGTGAAGTACGATGAGGGAATGCACCAGAGGATGGTCATGTCCTTTGCTATGCCGTTGGGCGTGGGGCCTACGAGCAGCGCGGAATACATGGACATCGAGCTGGAAGAGCCAATCACGACAGACAAGGCTATGAACCTGCTTGGTGCCCACATGTGCGAGGGGCTGGAGATTCTGGACTTTCGCGAAGTGGACGGCGGCAAAAAAATGAAAGCCATGACGATTGTTGCCGCAGCGGACTATGAAGTGTGGTTCCGGGAAGGGTTTGAACCAGACTGGGATTGGAAGTCTGCACTGCAGGAATTCTGCAGTAGAGAGAGCATTCCCTGGGTGAAGGAAACCAAGAAGGGCACCAGAGAGGTTGACATGAGGGAGTGGATCTACGATGTGAAGATCCATGACAGAGCAGCTTCTGCAGAAGAGCTCCGCGAGGGAGTATCATTGAATGATAGATTCGGCATCTCGAAAGCTTCCACTTCCGTCTACCTCCGCCTTTGCTGCAGTGTTGGAGACAATTTAAAACCGGAACAACTCTTTGGAGAGATGTTCCGGTCCTATGGTCATGAATTGCCGCAGTTTGCGCTGCAGGTGCATCGTTTAGATCTTCTCACCCGCAATGAAGCAGGTGATGGATATGTCTCACTGGGAGACCTTGGAAGTAGAATCGAGTAGGATGATGCCGTATCAGACCCGGCCTGCGCCGCAACCCACTCACTCCTTCTTCTCCTCCAGCGGCTTCACGACGGAGCCGTAGATCTTCCTGAAGAAGATGAATGAGAGGACGACGGAGACGCCTTCCGCGATGGGGAAGGCCCACCAGACGTTGGTGACATCGCCGGTTTTGGAGAGGAGCCAGGCGGCGGGAAGCAGGACGACCAGCTGTCTTCCCAGGGAGATGATCAGGGAGTAGATGCTCTGCGAGAAGGCCTGGAAGATGGAGCCGGAGATGATGCCCATGGCTGCTAACGGGAAGCAGAGACTGATGATTCTCTGCGCCGGCACGCCGATTTCCAACATGGCGGCGTCTGCGTTGAACAGGCGCAGGAGCTGTGCCGGGAACAAGTGCATGATCAGCGTGCCCATCAGCATGATGCCAATCGCCACACTGAAGGAGAACTTGAGCGCCTCGTCGATGCGGTCTTTTCTCCGTGCGCCGTAGTTATAGGCCAGAACAGGAATCAGTCCGTTGTTGAGACCGAAGACCGGCATGAAGAAGAAGCTCTGCAGCTTGAAATAGACGCCGAAGACTGCGGTCGCAGTTGTCGAGAATACGGTCAGGATCATGTTCATGCCGTAGGTCATGATGGAACCGATGGACATCATGAGGATGGACGGCACGCCGACAAAATAAATCTGCTTGATGATATCGCCCTGAGGCTTCAGGATGCTCTTCCAGCTCAGGTGGATATCCGGGTTGAATTTGAGGTTCATGATCAGGCCCAGGATGGCGGCAATGCTTTGGCCCAGAACAGTGGCATACGCTGCGCCGGCAACGCCGAGCTTGGGGAAGCCGAAGAGGCCGAAGATCATGATCGGGTCAAAGATGATGTTGATGATCGCGCCAGTGGTCTGGCTGATCATGCTCAGCTGGGTGCGGCCGGTGGACTGCAGGAGTCTCTCGAAGTTCATCTGGAAGAAGAGACCAAGCGACATGCCTGTGACGATGGAGAGGTATGCGTGGCCGTTTTTGATGATTTCGGCGGCTGCGGCGGTATCCGCGCTGGACTTGAGCTGCACGGAGAGCGCCCAGTGGGAGCCAAAAATCGAGAACAGCAGGAACGCGATAAAGCTGCAGAAGGTCAGGAAGACGCCCATATTGGCGGCCGCATCGGACCTGTCGAAGCGCTTCTCGCCGAGGGAACGGGAGAGCAGCGCGTTCATACCGACACCGGTACCGGAACCAACTGCGATCATGAGGTTCTGCAGGGGGAAAGCATAGGTGACCGCGGAGAGCGCGTCTTGACCAAGTCTTGCTACGAAAATACTGTCTACGACATTGTAGAGGGCCTGCACCAGCATAGAGATCATCATGGGAAGGGCCATACTGATGATGAGCTGTTTGACGGGCATGACGCCCATTTTGTTTTCTCTGGGAGTGTTGGATGCCAAGTTGAATTCTCCTTTTAATATGTAAAATCTCTGTTAAGCCAAGCGCCATTATAGCACAGAAAATCGTATAAACAACACAATAACTATGTATTTGTCAAAATACAGCCACAAAGCGTGAAGAGGGAAGCGTGAGGAAGGATAAAATGGAACGAGAGATATACAGTCTGAAAGTGTACTCCACCAGGATGGAATATGATTCCTTTCAGTTGGAGCTGACGCCGCAGGAAAATGAAGAAGCCAATGACTACTATGGCATGAATTTCAATGTGACCATGTGGTGCAGAGGCGCGCAGTGCGCTAAGCTCTGGGGAAAACTCTATGACGAGAATCTGGTCTACCGAAGTGCTATGGACATTCTCAATGTGGCGGATCCGATGGGCCGAGAGGAAGTCGCGCTGGCAGAAGCCTTTAACGACTGTCCGGAATTGTGCAGCAAGACGGCGGAGTGGATGGACAAGCAGGGCTTTTCCGGATACATCCAGGGCGTGTTTGTGGAGCCGGAGTATCGGAGAAGAGGAATTGCGAGCTATCTTCTCACCCATCTGGACCGGATCCTTGCACATACGCTGCACATCGCTATCCGCGCGGTGGGGGTATCGCCGATGCCGTTTGTGGATTTGGATGGGGAGATCGTGGAGGACGCGGACGCGCTGGCCCGGAACCGCCAGATGCTCGAGAAATGTGGCTATCATGAGATCTTGGACCAGTCCCTGCAGGGAATGATGTACGGAAACTACGACGAGGAGGAGACGTCGGGGACGGGGTACTTTGTGAGGGTGTATTCGGCGTGAGGATGGACCCGATGTGAGAGATCGCCTGGCCTGATGCTGCGCAGCAGTGCAGAGAGTAAAACGGTGCGCCTCTCAGCGCACCAGTTTTCCTTTGTAGCGGTTGACGCCGCCGATGTTCTTTACGTTCTTGAATCCCATCTCCTTGAACATAGAGGTGGCCTGCCCGGAGCGGGCGCCACTCTGGCAGTAGACGTAGAGGGGCGCGTCAATGTCGTGGACATGATTGACGATAAAGTGAACACTGTGCAGCGGAACGTTGATGCTGCCTTCGATGTGGCCGGCCTCGTACTCGGGGCCGGTTCTGACGTCTATGAGGTAGGCGCCGGGAGTGTTCCTGTATTCGTCGACGGCGGCGTTGATATCGGGTCTGTGAAACAATGCATCAAAAATACCCATGGCAATTTAATCCTTTCTGCAGTGAACAATTCGCCTCCTGCGCTGACCTTTACGAGGCGGAGATTCTTTTACAAATATGTAAATCTGCCGTCAGTATATCATGAATTGCATAAGGATGGATTGTCGAGTGTGGTAAAATGGATGAAAGTGCGATGACAGAAGTACGAATTTAAAGGAGCATTTTATGATTCACAATATTGTCAGAGAAGAGATCCGCGTGCCCGGTACACTCCCGGACACCTACCTGGAAACCTTTTTGCTGGATATCACGCCCAAGTTCCTGATTCAGGAGCGCCCGCTTATTGTGGTCTGCCCCGGGGGCGGCTATCGGTTTACATCGGACAGAGAGGCGGAGATTGTCGCGATGCAGTTTAACGCGATGGGATATCATACGGCGGTGCTCCGGTACTCCTGTGCGCCGGCCGAGTTTCCGACCGCACTCATGGAATTGTCCAAAGCGGTGGCGTATTTGCGGAGCAATGCGGACGAGTGGGCCATCGATCCGGAGCGGATCGCCGTGCTGGGATTCTCTGCAGGCGGGCATCTGGCGGCTTCCCTCGGCGTGTTCTGGAACACGGAATGGTATGCGCAGATCCGCAGGGAGAATGGGATTGAACTGACGGCAGAGCAGATCAAGCCGAACGGACTGATCCTGGCCTATCCGGTCATCAGTTCCGGAGAGCATGCGCATCGGGATTCTTTTGTGGCACTTTTGGGAGAGGAGCGAAGCCAGGATTCGGAATGGCTTTCCAGGATGTCGCTGGAGATGCAGGACATGAAGGATGTGCCGCCGGCTTTTATCTGGCACACGACCTACGACGACTCTGTGCCGATTGAGAATTCGCTGTATTTTGCCACGGCGCTGATGAAGGCGCATAAGCCGGTGGAATACCATGTGTTCCCGGGCGATATGCATGGGCTGAGCCTTGCGGATTGGCGGACAAGGTCGGAGAAGCGCATGTACGATACGACGGCTGCGCAGTGGATCGGCCTTGTGCATGCATGGCTTGAGAACTGGAAGGTACATTGATATAGGTGGGTACGACCCCACTAAAGGCATAAAAAGAGACCGCCTTTTCAGGCGGCCTCTTTTACTTTGCATGAAATCATGCGTTGATAAGGGATTCGTTTCAAGCCTTGTTGTCGGAACCGAAGATCACGATCTTCTCTTTTACGCACTCAACGATTGCAGCTGCGCCGGGAGCGAGGAGCTTACGAGGATCGAAGCCCTTGCCTTCGAGATCCTTGCCAGCTTCGATGTACTTTCTGGTTGCTTCTGCGAAAGCAATCTGGCACTCAGTGTTAACGTTAACCTTGGAAACGCCGAGCTTGATAGCCTGCTGGATCATCTCTGTGGGGATTCCGGAACCGCCGTGAAGAACGAGAGGCATATCGCCAACCTTGTCCTTGATTGCCTCAAGAACGTCGAAACGAAGGCCAGCCCAGTTTGCGGGATATTTGCCGTGGATGTTGCCGATACCGCAAGCAAGGAAATCTACGCCGAGATCAGCAATCAGTTTGCACTCATCGGGATCTGCGCACTCGCCCTGGGATACAACGCCGTCTTCCTCGCCGCCGATGCCGCCGACTTCTGCCTCGATGGACATGCCGTGCTCGTGAGCAAGCTTAACCAGCTCTTTGGTCTTCGCAATGTTCTCCTCGATGGAGAAGTGAGAGCCGTCGAACATGATGCTGGAGAAACCAGCGTCGATGCACTTCAGGCAGCCTTCGTATGAGCCGTGGTCAAGGTGAAGGGCTACGGGAACAGTGATGCCCTGGGAATCGATCACGTCGTTGACCATATCAACAACAGTCTTGTAGCCTGCCATGTACTTTCCAGCGCCTTCAGAGCACTGTACGATAACGGGAGCATTGCACTCCTGAGCAGCCTTCAGAACAGACTTCGTCCACTCAAGGTTATTGAGGTTGAACGCACCGATTGCATAGTGGCCAGCTCTTGCAGCAGCTGTCATTTCTTTTGCAGATACTAACATTTTAATTTCCTCCTTGATGATAATACCTAATTGTCTGCCCGGCGCCGTACGCACCGGGCAGATTGTACTCATTTATTATACTGGACGAGGGGGCAAAAGAAAAGAATGCCCTCACTACTTTGACAAAAAATCTACAAAATGACTGTTAATCAAAGAGTATCCATGTATTTAACGTAACCGGGAGCATCAGCGGGAGCAACAATCTTGTTCTCGTGATTGATGGTGACATACTTGTCAACAACCTGGTTCTCGAGGTATACGTTCTCACCGATCTTGGTGTAAGCAGCAACATAGCAGCCCTTAATGACGGAGCCCTTGCCGATCTCAACACCACGAGCGATTACGGAATCAATGACAGTGCCGTGAATCTCGCAGCCGTTGGAGATGAGGGAGTTCTTGACCTCTGCTTCATCATAGTACTGGCTGGGGCAGGAATCGTTGGTTCTTGTATAGATCGGCCAGTCAGGTGTGAAGAGCTCAGCGGCCTTAGCAGGATCGAGAAGCTGCTTGTTGGCATCATAGTAGCTCTTGAGGCTGGTGATCGGTCCAAAGTAACCGAAGTGCTCCACTGCACGAACATCCAGATCACCGATCTTAGCGTTGATGACGTCGGACAGATTGAACATGGAGGAGATTGCTCTTGCCTCGTTGATCAGCTTGATCAGCAGTTCTTTCTTCATGACGAAGGACTCCATGGAGATAGCACGAACGTCCTCATCACCGTGATTGCGGCGGATCGCATTGACCTTGCCGTCAGCGATATCGAAGATGTGGCAGGTCTCATAGCCGCTCTTCGCATGATGAACGGTGTGATACAGAGCTGTGATGTCAGCGCCGGAAGCAGCGTGGCCCTGAAGAAGAGCATCATAATCCTGCTTGAATACCATGCAGCTGGGAGCGATCACAACGTATTCCTGAGACTGTCTCTTGATATACTCAAGGTTCTCGTACATAGCCTGGATGTTGGTGTTGTAGATCGCGTTTACTTTCTGCTCAGAGGGAAGAAGAAGCTGGATTCTTCCGCGCTTGGAATTGATGTTGTAGTGACGGCCTGTTCCGATGTGAGCGACCAAGGAACGAGCCTTGCTGGCAATATAAACCTGCTGGTTGATAATGCCGCTGTTGCTCAGGTTGGAAATAGGGAAGTCAATAACACGATATCTTCCCAGGAAGGAGAAGCTGCCGATAGGACGGTAATCCTGAAGACCGTCTACCTTGTGCTCCGCGGATGATGTGATAATACCAAAAGCTTTAGCCATTATTGTGCACCCCCTTAAATATCGCTGGCCTGCAGCGTGATGTTCTCGCTATCTGCGCTGCCAACCACCGCGCCAGCACCGATCTTGACATCGTCTGCGACCAGTGCACGGGTAACCACTGCGCCATCGCCGACACTTACGCCGGGCATAAGAACAGAATCAATAATCTGTGCACCCTTGCCTACTGTAGCGCCGGTGAAGATTACGGAATTCTTAACAGTTCCGTCAATGCTCGTACCCTGTGTGATATAAGCACGGTCAATCGAAGCGTCGGGTCCGATATATGCGGGAAGAGCGACAGCGTCCTCGGTGTAGATCTTCCATGTGGGATCGTCGAGGTTGAGATCGCAGTTCTCGTCGAGAAGGTCCATGTTGGCTTCCCACAGAGAATCGATGGTTCCGACATCCTTCCAATATCCTTCGAACTTGAAAGCAACGAGCTTCTCGCCGTTGTTCATCAGTGTAGGAATGATGGTCTTGCCGAAGTCATGTGCGGAATCAGGATCAACCATATCCTTAACAAGGATCTCACGCAGCTTCTTCCAATCGAAGATGTAGATACCCATGGAAGCCAGGGTGCTGCGAGGATGAGCGGGCTTTTCTTCGAAATCGATGATCTTGTCGTTCTCGTCAGTGATCATGATACCGAAGCGGGATGCCTCCTTCATGGAAACAGGCATAACAGCGATGGTAGCTGCTGCGCCCTGCTCCTTGTGGAAGTCAAGCATCTTGTCATAGTTCATCTTGTAGATGTGGTCGCCGGAGAGTACCAGCAGGTATTTCGGATTGTAGGTGTCGATGAAATCGATATTCTGAGAAATCGCGTCAGCTGTTCCGCGATATACGTCGAGGCCTGCATCAGCCTTCTCACGGGGTGTAAGAACGAAGACACCGCTGTCCTTGGTGTCAAGTCCCCACAGACCGCCCTTCGCAACATAGCTGTTGAGCAGTACGGACTCATACTGTGTCAAAACACCAACTACGTCAACACCGCTGTTTGCACAGTTGCTGAGCGGGAAATCGACGATGCGGTATTTGCCGCCGTAGGCGACAGCCGGCTTTGCTACGTGGTTGGTAAGGTCGAGCAGGCGGCTTCCCCGGCCACCGGCCAGGATCATAGCTAACATTTCAATTTGCTTCATAGAGAACCTCCCTTATCTGTAGTTTCATTGCTTATTTCGAGGCAATGTGCGTGCGTAAACATTGCCACAAAAATCTAAGTCTATTGTATGCCATTCTGACCAATCCGTAAATGATGGAATCCTAAAAATTTGGAAAAAATTTATAAGAGCGGACGAAGAGACGTTTGAAAGTTGTTGAAAATGACGAATACATCAGAAGAGGAGGGAGCGAATGAAAAGGGGCATGACGAAGGAATCAGCGGAAGAAGGAACCGCTGAAAAGGGAATAGAGAATGTCCTCGAGGTGCTCGCGGGAGGTGGTATTGCCCTGCATGACGTAATTGCGGGCAACGCCGGTAAGACCGCCGGCAAGAAAATCGGCGGCATAGATGCGGTCCTGGCTGGAATAATCGGAGAGATAGCACTCGGATGAGAGGAAAGAGCGATACAGGCTGTCCTGCATCAAATACATAATATCGTTGTTGACAAGCAGCGTAAGGATGTCCTCCATCTCAGTGATGTAGAAACTGTAGGCATGGCAAATATGCTCCATGGACATGGAGATGCGGCAGCAGGCATGTTCGTCGGGGCGAAAGCAGTATTTGCGCTCGAGCTCGTAGGCGATCACATTGCCCTTGGATTCAAACAGGGTATAGAAGGTCTGTCTGGAGACGCCCGCGCGCTTACAGATCTCGCTGACGCTGATCTTGGAATAGGGCTTTTCCTTCATTAAATTAAGAAGCGCTTCCGCAATGGCGGACTGGGAGGTCAGCGCGGTTTTGTTACATCCTTCGTACATAGGGGCTCCAAAATGTGAAAACATTATAAACAAACTTGACAACTGTAAAGGCAGATGCTACTATCTAGCATAACAAATCCTTGACAAGTGTCAAGGGGGACGGCTTCCCGGTGAAGCCATATTTTTTACAATGCGATTAGCACTCGACAGAATGGAGTGCTGACAATTATGGAGGGCAATGCAAGAAAATGGTAGTTATTCCTATATATAATTTACTGCTCGTGCCCGATGCCAACATCTATCTCAAGGAAGATCAGTACAGGCATCTCGCACGCAGATATGCGGAGGTCAACGACCGTGTCGTGCTCCTTTCGTGCAAAAAAGAGGAGCATCGGAAGGATATGACGGAGGAGAGCTTCTATCCCATCGGCGTGACCGGTTATGTCAACGAAGTAAATCCGGAAGGCTATGTGGTGATCCGGACGGTGGGCCGCGTCAATCTTGACATCATCGGGATCAACCCTGATCACACGATCGACCTGACGGTTTCAAGAAGGCCTGACACAGACGAGATCGACGAGAGCAACGCAATGCAGCACTTTGAAAAGCTCAAGGAGAACCTCAAAGAGAGCTGGCAGGGTTTTGAATGGGGCCAGCAGGCCATGGGGTATCTGGAACAGTTCCACTCCATCAGCGAGATCGCAGTGGCTATGTCCATCTGGTTTAAGATGAGCGCGGAGGAAAAGTTCAGTATTTTGGCCGAGGACAGCGCCAATAAGAGGCTGGAGCTTCTGGAAAAGGCTGTGTACGAGTTCATGGAGGTCTCCAAGGTGACCACCAAGGCGGCGAGCGCGCAGCAGGAGGATTACCAGAAGATCTACAAAGAATCCGCGATCAAAAAACAGATGGAACTTCTGCAGCGAGAACTCGACGAGATGCACCCCGAGAAGGTGTCGGACATCCGCAAGTTCGAGCTCAAGATCGAAGAGGCGGGCATGAACGAGACCGCGAAGGGCGAAGCGCTCAAGGTCCTCAACCGTCTCAAACAGGAGAGCAACGGCGGTACGGAAGCAGGAATGCTTTACGACTATCTGGATTTTGTCACAGGTCTGTCCTGGAAGAAGGAACAGATGCAGAATATTGACCTGTCCGAGGCGGAAGCTGTCCTTGAGGAGGATCACTTCGGACTTGGCAAGGTCAAGCAGCGCATTATCCAGCAGATCGCAGTCATGAATCTCAAAAAGGAGCAGGCGGGCTCGATCCTGCTGTTTGTCGGCGCACCGGGCACCGGCAAGACCAGCATCGGACAGAGCATCGCAAAAGCGCTTCACAGAAAATATGTGCGCGTAAGTCTCGGCGGCGTACGGGATGAAGCGGATATCCGCGGACACCGCAGGACCTACATCGGCGCTATGCCGGGCAGGATCATGGACGGCATCAAGAAGAGCGGCGTCTCCAATCCGGTCATGGTCCTGGATGAAGTCGACAAGCTGTCCGTCTCCTACAACGGAGATCCAGCCAGCGCATTGCTGGAGGTGCTCGATCCCGAGCAGAACGGCACTTTCACAGACCACTATATGAATGTTCCCTACGATCTGTCCGACGTGCTGTTCATCTGTACGGCCAACTCTCTGGACACGATCCCGGAACCCCTCCTGAACCGTATGGAAGTGATCCGGTTCACGGGGTATACAGCGTCCGATAAGTTCCAGATCGCCAAGCGGCACCTGCTTCCCAAGTCCATGAAAGCTATGGGGATCACAGAGGAGCAGATCGTGATCCCGGATGAGATCATCCGCAAGATCATCGACAACTACACTATGGAATCCGGCGTGCGCGGCCTGCGCAAACGGCTGGATACGCTGTGCAGATCCGCTGCAGTGCAGGTTTCTAAAAAGATCGGCGAGGCGGCCGTGGCGGCTGCGAAAGCCGAGGCGGCCAAGACGAAAGCAGCAGATAGTGTTGAGGAATCCGCTGATCAGGCAGATGGACAGACTGATGTTTCGACATCGGCGGCAGCCGTGCCTGTCAACGGTGATCCGATCGTCGTCAAAGAAGAGAACCTGCGCGAGATGCTGGACGCGAAACCGATCAGGCACGACCGTGTTTTGGCAGAGAAGAAGCCCGGCATCGTGACAGGCCTGGCCTGGACGGCAGCGGGCGGCGAGATCCTGTTCATCGAGACGCTGTTCACAAAGGGCAGCGGCAAGTTCTCGGTGACCGGACAGCTCGGCGACGTCATGAAGGAATCCGTGCAGATCGCGGTGAGCCTGGTGAAATCCATGTTCCCGGACAAGGTCTCCCTGTTCGAGGAGAACGACCTGCACATCCACGTGCCGGAAGGCGCGGTTCCCAAGGACGGACCTTCCGCAGGCATCACGATGACAACAGCGCTCGCGTCCCTGGTCTCAGGCAACGCCGTGGCGCCTACGATCGCGATGACCGGCGAAGTCTCGCTGCGCGGCGTAGTGACCCCGATCGGCGGGCTGCCGGAGAAACTGATGGCGGCTTCGAGAGCCGGCATTCAGACAGTCTTCATTCCTGCGGAAAACGAGGACGACCTGGACGAAGTGCCGCAGGAAGTGAAAGATAAGCTGACCATTATCCCGGTCGCGGACGTGACGGAAGTCCTGAAGAAGACGGGGATATTGGAAGGATCTGATGAATGATCGGTTGTAATGGAAGACTGCAATTGAATTGTGATCAAAAAGTTGAAAAGGATTGTTCGCGGAAATGCGAACAATCCTTTTTTTGGGTCAAAGCATTGCTCTTAGATCACATCTGAATGGATAATTAAAAAATGCGTATTATAATGGGAACTGATAAGCGCGAAAAGAACTGCTTGCTATCCTTTCCGGGCTTTACAGTCATTTTTACTACAAACCGGAGGTACACCATGAAAAAGAGACTTCTGACACTATTGCTTTGCGCAGCAATGACGACTTCCCTTATGCCGGCGTATGCATTCGCGGGAGAGGCGAATGCGGCTGCGCTGCAGGAAGAAACGGAGACAGAAACAACTTCAAATGAAGATGTAACTGTCACGGAACCTGATGAGGATGACCCTGCCGCGGCTTCTGACGGGGAAGAGCCCGGAGCGAATACCGGCAATGAAGATACTTCTGCGCCTTCTGGCGGAGAGGAGTCTGATACCGGAATCACCGCAGCGCCTGCCGGAACGGAAGAGCCCGGCGTCAATTCTGACGAAGAGGGGACCGGCGCGACCTCGGACGAAGCGGAAGTTGCTGAGCCTTCCGACGAGGAGGATTTTGACGAGGATGACTCGGAGGAGTCTGTCGAAGGCATCACAGACGAAGAAGCTGCTGAAACAGCAGAGACAGGGGAAGTGCAGGTCAATCCGGCGGCGGCTGCGGACGATATCGCGAGCGGCGTCTGTCGCAATGTTCCCTGGAGGATTACAAGCAGCAATGAACTGATCTTTGGAGCTGAAGGCAGTACATATACGTTTGAATACGACGAAACGGGAGATCCGGGCAGGTACACTTTTGGTCCCTACAGAAGTACAATTGAGAGCTGCAGGTTTGCAGGTACAGTAAACGGCAATGGTTCACATGATGGTATGTTTGAAGGGTTTTATGCTCTGAGAGAGATCGATCTGAGCGGTTTTCATACCAATAATGTGACGAGCATGAACTCTATGTTCAGAAACTGCGACTCTCTTACAGAGCTGGATCTTAGTGGTTTCAACACAGCAAATGTCACAGACATGTCATATATGTTTGATTACTGCAGTTCGCTTACGCACCTGGATGTCAGCAGCTTTAATACATGCAATGTGACATCTATGGAACACA
>Ga0256405_10006297_pt1 | contig 19187 bp, 15 predicted proteins | sample RumenRJG_02DNA_FD_189096 | JGI IMG/M metagenome (GOLD analysis project Ga0256405, IMG submission 189096) | Bovine rumen microbial communities from Lethbridge, Alberta, Canada - RJG_02 | ecosystem: Host-associated > Mammals > Digestive system > Stomach > Rumen | place: Canada: Alberta... | reverse complement strand
TAAGGGGGCTTTATGCGCTCATATCAGTTAGGATATGGCAAAAAGCCTGTTTGAACAAGAGAAATCGCATTCTGGGCGGTTTTGACCGCAATGACCTGAGACTATTAGTAGGGTTGCGGAATTGAGGGAAAGCAACAGACATTGCCGTGAGTGGATGGTACACCTTCGAAAAAGGTGGTACGCAGTATTCTATTTTTAAACAAACAGTGGTTGGTACGGAACGTGTTGCTGGCAACAAAGACTATCTGGGTGAATTAGTTTTGCCTCCAAGCATTTATCAACTACATATCAAGTTGAGAAACAAGCGCACGGATCTCACGTTCCAACACAATTATATTTGGCACACGAAAGACATCATGATCAACTGGCTCCGTCCGGGAAACCTTGGAGACGACAGTGTAAACTGGTTTGGTAAAGGGGAAAATGATGATTGGCAGTATGGTGGCAAAACAGGCAGCCCTCTGATTGCAGCGCATAGAACAACTTGTGGAAATATTCCAGACACTGTTAGTCCTGCCCCTCAACCAGACAAGCCAACCCCAACTGTTTCAACCTTTAGACCCTTTAGACCCTTCAGACCGTCAACAAACACAGGTTCTACGCCGTCTGCCAATGCCAATGATACAGATGCTCAGCGTAGACAAAAAATCAATGATTATTTACGAACATTCATTCATGATGAAAGTTCTATACAGTCAGCGATTGATACAGAAAATAGACAGAACAGAATAGAAGGTGACTATCTTATTGTTTATGAAGATGTGAATATAGACAATGAGCCTACAGAATTCCTCTCTTCATGTAGTCGTGCCGATCTTTATCCAGGAATGTTGTTGGTCGTAGATACAGCATTGGGTACAAATTCTCCTACAGAAGCATTTCTTCCAAGAGGTGAGGTTAAAATCAATATCCCGGATTTCAGAGGAGGCGATTTTTCTGTAGTAGTGAAGCCGGACGTTTATGGTAGATTACAAGCCAATGTAAATTCTGCAATCAATCAACTTGTAGATGATTTTACCAAAACGGGTCATAGTATTCCAGCTAAGATCCTTGATAAGTATTTCAACTCTCAGAGTCTTGACGAGATGTGCATGACCCTAAACTGCTCCGGCCAATACGCTGGTGTTAGTGCAAGTGTAGGATTGGAGAGTAAAAGTTCAAGTTACAACTCTTATTTGGTTTCTCACTTTTCTCAACAATTTTATGAAGTAAAGGCTGATTTTGGCAATGATTTATCAAATCTCTTCGGACCTACAGTAACAGTAGATGATATCAAGCGTGCTTTTAGTGGAAAAGCAATCCTTTTTGTAAGTACCGTAAGATATGGTAGATGTATTGATTTGGTACAGAGACTCAGTAGTAATAACAGTTCGTTAGTTCAAAGTGCAAACGTTAGTGGCTATGGAGTTTCTGTTAGCCAGAAATTCTCTAAAAGCAAAAGTAATATAGAGTACACTCAAGTCTGTACGGGCAATGGTGGGGACATGAGTAATTACGATGTCCTCTTCCAGGTGCGTGAACTAAAACCCAATAAAACAGATCCTACTCCCACGGAGATAGTCATGCAGCAAGCAAGCGATGTGATTAATCGAATAAATGAATACAAAACCAGACATTGGTCAACCAACCAACTTACGAAACAGAATACAGGTCTTGACCTCTATGGTAATATTCTTTCCTATTCAGCTTGTATGCTAAATGGTATCAATCCAAAGGATGTGACATTCTGGAAGACCGGTACCCATAAGGTAAAAAAACTTATTCGTAACACGGGATTCAGAGTATCTGTGTTCAACAGTCTCAAAAACACCAACCTTGCTCTTTCGGGCTATTATCAGCTTTGTGATAGAAATGGTTGTCTAATAAGCACTCAGTTTCCTTTATTCCCCTCAGAAGCCGTCAATTACGAACGTAAGATCGGTGAAAAAACGTTTATGGACGACGTGAGAATTGAGCTTGAGCCAGAACTCAAAAAGCAATATGCTGTTGGCAGAGTTTATCTACAATTGAGAAACAAGAGCACAGACGTTAAATTTAGCCATATTTATGACTATCCTTGCTGTGACATTTTTGCAAGATGGCTACGTCCCGGTTCAGTAGGCGGTGAAACTGTCAATTGGTACTCATGCGCAGATGATGGTTGGCATAACGATGGCCAATGTTAGACGGCTATTACGCCCAAGACCAGCGACGACTTAATCATGGGGAAATAGAAAAACGAAGCCTGCCCAAGACTATTTTCCTTTACCATTTTGGGGAATGTCGCATCTTGCTTGGCAACATTACTCCTTTAGGTAATTGATAGGGGCACCTTGTCGAAGTCATGTAAATGGCATGCTGGCCATCTCGGATTCATTTACCGCTAACCTGCGGGAAAAATCCAGTGATCCGGAAAAACTATTATTCTGCGAAATCAGTGAAATCAGCGAGAGATAAATGGATATAAGGCTCGCAGATAACACTGATTACGCAGATTTTTCTATAGCAACTATACATGCTGTCCTTCTGCGAAATCAGTGAAATCAGCAAGAGAGTAGGAGGCACGGCATCCCGCCGTCTAAGTAATGTGGCGGAGGCCGAATCCCTTAACGCTAATTACACAGATTTTTATATAGCATCTGGCATTAACTGCTGTTAAAATCATTCTGTTTGTTTTGTTATCCCTATTAATTCCGCTATCTTTGCAACAGAATAAACCCATGCTCCCCCGAGGAGCCCTATAAAAAAGATAGAAAATGGACGCATTAAAAAAAGCTTTCGCAGCTAAGCTGTTGGACATCAAAGCCATCAAGTTGCAACCCGAGAATCCCTTCACGTGGGCTTCCGGTTGGAAATCACCGTTTTACTGCGACAATCGCAAGACCCTCTCCTACCCCGACCTGCGCAGTTTCGTGAAACTCGAACTCGCTCATGCCGTATTGGAGAATTTCCCCGAGGCAACGGCCGTAGCCGGTGTTGCCACCGGCGCCATTGCCCAAGGTGCATTGGTGGCCGACGAACTGAATCTTCCCTTCTGCTATGTGCGCTCCAAGCCCAAGGATCACGGTATGCAGAACCTCATTGAGGGAACACTGCCCGAAGGCTCGAAAGTCGTTGTAGTGGAAGACCTGATCTCTACGGGCGGCAGCTCGCTCAAGGCCGTTGACGCCCTGCGCAAGGCTGGTTTCGAGGTGGTCGGCATGGTAGCCAGCTACACCTACGGCTTCCCCATTGCCGAGCAAGCCTTCAAGGAGGCCGGCGTGAAGCTCGTCACCCTGACCGATTATGAGCATGTGGTGGCTCAGGCGCAGGAGACGGGTTACATCAAGGCTGTGGATGTAGAAGTGCTCCACGAGTGGAGAAGAGACCCGGCCAACTGGAGAAAGGAATAAGCGGCTACCGCTTACCTCGATAGAAATCAAAACCTGCATGTTTCATGATGATCGTTTCTCTGCACGGGAATAGCCATAAAGCGTCCATGAAGTTCTCATAGATCTCATGTTGTATGAATCCCTTGCGGAGGATGTGGACATCCATGGCAAAGAGAATCATCATGAATCATGCAGGCAAAACAAACAAAATAAGATAATGGCAAAATTTGAAAGCACCATACGTGAGATACAGGCTCCGCAACAGTTGGTCTACAGCGTGCTGAGCAACATGAACAATATAGGTAAGGCGATGGACCGCATTCCGGCCGACATGCGCGACAAGGTTTCTTTCACCGACGACGGATTCTCCATCCAGTCACCGGTGGGAAAGGTGGCGGCCAAGGTCGTCGGCCTTGAAGAGCCGAAGACCATCAAATTGGAGTCGGTCGACAGCCCCGTGCCCTTCAACTTCTGGATTCAGCTGCTCCCCGTCACCACGGAGACCTGCAAAATGAAGCTCACCATGAAAGCCGAACTCAACTTCATGATGGCCCAAATGGTGAAAGGCCCGCTGCAGAAGGGCATTGAGCAATTGGCCGACGTGTTGCAGGCTCTCCCCTACCGGCAAATTGCCCAGGCTGAATAGCATGGGCACGGCAAACGAAAAAGTAAGGCGCACAAATACATACTCGGGATGAGAAAATTCAAATCTTTTCTTGCAGCCGCCACATTAGTGCTGCTCACATCGTGCAGCGGCGACTCAACGTTCAACAGCGACATCTTCTGTTATTTTGCCTACAACACAAGCATACACAACACGGGATGGCTTTGGGCGGCCGTGCAACCGGCAAGCTATGGACAGTTTGTCTTCGTCAGTGCTCCGGTGAAAGCTGGTGTGCGCTATGTAGTGGCCCAGAACAGCAGTGGCTCCACCGACGAGGTGCCCATCACGACGGCGGCTGAGACACGCCTCAACTATTCGCTCGGCGCCAACAATGGTCTCATCATCGGACGTACGACCGACGGACAGCTCGTGGCCTTCGACCGTCAGTGTCCCAACTGTTCACGCGAGAAGAATCTCTACCGTTATTCGCTCACATTCAACGCTGTGGGCCAAACCGTCCACTGCTCCACCTGTAAACGTGATTACGACCTCAACAACTTGGGCTACAGCACAAGTGGGGGCCGCAAACTCGACCAGTATATCGTGAGTTACAATGGCGCCATGCTCATCGTTCACAACAAACAATAATATTTAGAGAGTAAAGTAAGGAGTTAGTATAGAGTGGTGAGGAGTTATTCAACTCTCCCGAAAAATTCCCAGGTAGTGGGTATCCTATGCAACACGTCCGCCTTCCAGCTTTCAAAACTAAAAATGAGCTCCTCATCAGCACTCAGTTCCGAAATCAGCAATGAGCAGGGAATAACTCCTATCTCCTAATTCCTGACAATAAGCTCAATCATGCGCCATCTGAAAATTTTTCTCTTCATCATCGTCGTGAGCATATTCGCCTCCTGCTCCCATAAGGAAAGCGAAAAGAGAAGCATGTATTATTGGCGCACGTCGCTCAACCTCTTTAAGGGGGAGCGTGCGTTTCTGCAGCAGCATCACGTGGGCCGTCTCTATGTGCGCTACTTCGATGTGGTGTGTGACGACGCGGGCCACAGTCAGCCCAATGCCACACTGAGCTTCGACGATTCGCTGCCTGCGGGCCTGGAAATCGTGCCCACCGTCTACATCCTCAACGACTGCATGCGCCACGATGACCCGCTCCTGGCCGAACGCATCCTCAAGCGCGTCAGACAGATGAACGAGACCAACGACGTGGGACCGCTCAAGGAACTGCAAGTGGACTGCGACTGGACCATGCAGACCCGGCAACGCTTCTTCGGTTTCCTGAAACAGCTGCATGCGCTCTGCCAGAAAAACAACGTGCGGCTTTCGGCCACCATCCGTCTGCACCAGCTCTCGCAACCCGCACCACCCGTCGACCGCGGCGTGCTGATGGTCTACAATACCGGTGACGTCACCCGGCTCGACTGCGAGAAACCCATTCTCAACCTCGACGACGTGAAGCCCTACGTTCATCATCTCGACGACTACCATTTGCCGCTCTCAGCAGCCTATCCTCTCTTCACGTGGCGCGTGCTGTTTCGTGGCGGCCGCTACGTGGGCATCATGCACGGCGACGACGACCTGCCCGTATTGCGCGGCGACAGCATCGTCACCCGTCAACCTTCCTTGCAAGACATTCTTGAGGCTGAGCGTGTCATCCGTCGGCACGGACCCGATGCCCACTCGGAACTCATCCTATATGATTTAAGTAAACAAAACATTAACAGATTCAACTTTTCCGACTATGAAAAGATTTTTTCAGTCCGTTAGCGTGCTTCTGCTCTTGCTTCTGTGGCCCGTTCTGTCGGCCGAAGCTTGTGGTTCTGAAGCTCCTACCCACAACGCTTACCTCTTTAGCGTCTACGACAATGCCCTGATGGAGAACAGTCCCTTCACCAGCCGCGTCAACGACTATTGGCGCAAATATGTGGGAAGCAATAATGAGTATTTCGACTGCATCAACGACAGTACGGCCATCATGCGTGCGGCGCAGAAGAAAGGCGACCGCGAGACCTACGCCTACCTGCGGTTGCTCTACCGCTATGTTGCCGCGTCCAACATGATCAACGGCGGTTGGGATTATCCCACCAAGCAGCAGCTCAGCCAGTATAGTCGGTTGCTCAACGTTATGCTCAGCTCGTCACGCTCCTACAGGGGCGAGCGGCTGCGCACGCAGTATGCGCTGATGGAGATGCGTGCCCTCTTCGCCCAGAAGAATTATAAGGCCGCAGCCGATGTCTGGGTGAAGAAAGGTAAGGCGCAGTCCGCTGGCGTCTTCCGCGACCTGATGCAGAACCTCTACGCAGGCTGTCTGCTGCGGATGAACCAGCGGCGGCAGGCTGTGGAGATCTATGCCCAGCAACAGGACTTCGCCAGTCTGAAATATTGCGTGCGCAAGTACCGCAATCTGGCCGGCATCAAGAGTGTTTATGCCCAGAATCCCAACTCCGCCACGCTCATTTATCTCGTTCAGGACTTCGTCAACAACACCCAGGAGACCTTCGACCTCTTTGAGGCCAACCGGTATCCCTTCGGCTATGTGGAGAACACCGACTCGGCAAAGATTGACTGGCTGAAGGTGATTGACCGCAAGGCCATCTACCGTCAGGAGGCGCTCGACTTCGTCTCGTTCGCGCAGCAGGTCATCAAGGAGGGCAAGACGCAGAATCCTTGTCTGTGGCAGACCGCCATTGGCTGCATCCATCATGTGCTGGGCGACACCAAAGCTGCCAACAATGAACTGAAGGCCGCGCTCAATATGGCCGGCACCAATCGGATGAAGGCCAACGCGCGGGCTATCTATGCCGTCAACTCGGTCAGCGTGAACAAGATCGACAATGACTATTTCAACTGGATAGCCCAGGAGATGGAATGGTTGCGGACAGAGAGCAAGAAAGAAACCGATGGCCGATACAACCACTACGATGATGTGCTCGACCGTCTGGTATTCAACAACCTCGTGCCAGTACTGCGCCAGAAGGGTATGGACGACCTGGCCTTGGCGCTCATCGCCTCGCAGCAGGCCGGACTTTGGTACGTCGGCGAGTATTTCAACGCGCTGCAGAATCTTTCCACCGACCAGCTCATCGGCTATCAGCAGTGGCGCAAGGCACAGTCTAGGAACGACCTTGAGGCCTACGCCAGACGCTATGCGCCCCAGGGTGGCGACGACTACTACAACGACCTCATCGGCACGCGGCTCCTGACCTGCGCCCGTTGGGCCGACGCCATACCTTATTTAGAAAAGGTGAGCACGGGCTTCCTCTGCAAACAAAACATCGCGCCTTATGCCCAAAGAAGAAACTTCAATGTCGACCGCTGGTTCACCAAGCAGAAGGTGGACTGGAGCGAAATGTATGCTCCCGCAAAGCTTTCAACGAACAAGAAGGTTGACTTCTGCCGCGAGATGATACAGGAAGAGGCCCGCTACCGCTTGATGCGCAATGGCCTGGAGAAGCGCCAGCAGGCCTATAAACTCGCTTCGCTCTATTATCAAGCAAGCTATGAGGGCGATTGCTGGTGGCTCACACAGTATGGCGTGAGCTGCACCCAAGACAGCGCACTCGTCGGGACGAAAGACTTTGTAGCCGAGACCATCCGTCTGCTCAACGCGGCTTTGGCCCCTAAATGGAACAAAAAAGAAGAAAAGCGCGCGTTCGACTTGCAGCAAAAAACCGTCTACGCCCTGGCCTTCATCCACCGCGATCCCATGCTGACGTTCAGCTATGACGACAACTTCAAAAAGGTGGGCACTTATCACCCCCAGTCACGCCAGTATCTCGCCATGGAGCGCCTGCTCGATTTCAGCAACCTCTATCCACAGCGCGTGGCCCCATACATCAGCCACTGCGATGTTCTGAAAGAGTTTGCGAAGAGCAAATCATAACTTAATGAAATTAAATGAGTTCCAAGGAGTCATAGATAGCATATTCGCCATAGGAGTTAAAGACAATTGTTACGCCAATATCGAAGCCGAATAAGCAAACTAATGTCTCTAACTCCTATAGCTCTTGTACCTTCTACTACTTTTAAAGTAAAGATTACATAAAGTAGCATACAATTTTTGAATGCTATTATCGTTATATAGTTATGAAGGATAAATATAAATTTATTGGGATATTCTTGTGTATGTTCTTGTGCACAAGTTGTGGGTCAAATAATTATGAAGAAAAAGAAAAGCTTTTTTTTCGTATATTATCGGTGTACTCTTTTGGTGAACAAAAGAATGTGCATATTAGCGATTTAAATAGAGAATGTCTTATTATAAATTCAGAGAATGATTTAAAAAACAGTAATTTGCCAGAAACTCTTGTTGATTCTATATCTCAGGAAAATATAAACTTTGATACAATGAGTTTGCTGATAAAGCCCTCATATATCGATTATCCCCCAATTAAACGAGATTATAATTTCTATAAGACTAAAAATGGGGATTATGTGCTGAATATAGATTACACATTAGCCCCAGATGAAATTCCTATGCACTTAGAATACCTTTGTTTTTTAATTGATAGGGTACAAAAACAAGCTAAGATTAGATGTTATACGTCTTATTAAAAAGAGCAAGAAAGTGATATTGTTCTTACACTTTCTCGCTCTTGTATTTCTAATCGTAATAGTATTTTACATAAATTCTTGCTTCTTCTGGCTTAACGGGAAGATATAAATCTCTTCCTAAATTGACACCACTAATATCAGATATTAATTTATACACATAAGTGCTAAATTCTGGACTAGAGTCAGTACCTCCAATTGTTTGAGCACGTTCCTGGGTATTTCCTGAATATTGTAGTTTCCATCCTGTAAATTCACCTTTAAATCCTCTAACAGAAACACTTTCATCTGGGAGATCTATTTTCATGGATATTTTCCATACCCTGCATATGGTTAATTGTCTTGGACCTGTGAAGTATGAAGGGACAAGATTCTCACCAGAGTTAGATTTAAAGTTTACTTTTTTATTTCCAAGATCAGTAACGGTCCCAACCATGGGGATGATAGGTGCTTTTGTTTTTGCTTTATATAACTTGTTATAAGCTTCTTCAATAGAGACATTTCCCGATACAAATTCTGGTGTAAGGGTGACTTGTACCGAATCGCCTACTTTTAACTTAGATATATCCAATGTATTAAAAGACAAGGCATATTCAACATACTTTTTATTGTTATTACATGCCTTTTGATTCACATCTTCGTCAGATGTACATGCTACAAATAACATTCCTATAATCAGGAAAAATGTAGGAAGTAAAATGTTTTTAGTTTTCATAAAATAATATTTTTTTTTTGCAAAGTTAATAATTTTAATTCCATTAATAAATCCTTATTTTTTCTTTAACATGCCACTTACCACAGCGACTCCAATCTACTTTCGATATTTGACCTCATAATAAACGTTCCACCTTAAGGGCGACGTGATTCTATATCGGATATTACCACAATATGATTAAAAGAGGTTACGAGTGATGAAAATTTGGTCGCAGCTTACAATATGGAATTATGTCGCACGATGCAGAGCTCTATAGTCACTTCGGTCGGATAAGGCCTCATGTAACAGTCTTGGAAAGTATATATTCGTAGCTCCAAATTGTTCCTTAATATCCATTATGCAATTAGTAAAGTGAAAAAAATACACTATCTGCAATAAATTGGCGGAAAGGATTTCTTCATACCATTTTTTATCTGTAATTTTGCATAAGAAATAGATCAACCAATCTCAACCAATATGAAAACAAAAACTATCATCGCCGCATGCTGTGCCATGCTGGCTCTTAGTGGGTACGCCCAAACTCAACAGGCGGACTACAGAATAGTGCCGCTTCCGCAGAACATCACCCAACAAAAAGGAAAACCTTTCGTTCTTAAGAATCATGTAACCATTTCCTGCAACACCAAAGACGAGGCACTGAAACGTGATGCCGAATTCCTCCGCGAATACGTGAAAGAATACACCGGCATCCAACTCGATATCGTCGAGGCCAAGGGCAATATCCAACTGGCCCTCGACAAGAAAATCAAGCAGCCGGAAGGCTACGCCATCACGGTGAACGACAGGCGCGTGACGTTGAGCGGACAGACTCCCGCCGGCGTCTTCTATGCCATTCAGACCCTGCGCAAGAGCCTGCAGCCCAATGTGAGCCAGATAGAACTCCCCGCTGTTTCCATCACCGACGCTCCCCGATTCGGCTATCGCGGTATGATGCTCGACTGCGCAAGACATTTCTTCCCGGTAAGCTTCGTGAAGAAATACATCGACATGATGGCCTTGCACAACATGAATGTCTTCCACTGGCACTTGACCGACGACCAGGGATGGCGCATCGAAATCAAGAAATATCCACGTCTGACCGAAGTTGGCTCGAAGCGCGACATGACGGTAGTGGGCCGCAACTCTGAGGTATGGGACAGCATACCCTATGGAGGCTACTACACACAGGACGAGGCACGTGAGATCGTGCGCTACGCCGCCGACCGCTTCATCACCGTAATTCCCGAGATCGACATGCCCGGCCACATGTTGGGCGCCTTGGCTGCCTATCCCGAACTGGGTTGCACCGGCGGTCCATACAAAGTCTGGGGACGCTGGGGCGTGAGCGACGAGGTGCTTTGCCTGGGCAACGACAAAATCTACACCTTCTGCCAGGATGTACTCAAGGAAATCATGGACATCTTCCCCGCCAAATATATCCACTTTGGTGGTGACGAGACACCGACAAAGAGTTGGGAAAACTGCCCCAAGTGCCAGGCTCTGGCCAAGCGCGAGGGCATCGACATCAAACACTTGCAAAACTATTTCACGGCCCGCATGGAGGAGTTTATCAACGAGCATGGCCATCGCGCTATCGGCTGGGACGAAGTGCTGCAGTCGAAGAACCTCAGCGACCAGACCATCATCATGAGCTGGCGTGGAGCCGAGCCGGGCGGTGAGGCTGCCGAACGCGGACACGATGTGATTATGTCGCCCACAAGCTACAACTACTTCGATTATTATCAGACGGCCGAAGGTGAGGACAAATGGAGCGAACCGCTGCTCATCGGTGGCAATCTTCCTCTTGAGACCACCTACAGCTTCGAGCCTTATCCGGAAAAGGCCACACAGCAGGCCAAAGACCACATCATCGGCGTGCAGGCCAACTTGTGGACAGAATACATTCCCTATGAGTCTTTGGCCGAATACCAGGTGCTGCCGCGTATGGGCGCGCTCTGTGAAGTACAGTGGATGAATCCCGCAAAGAAAGACTTCAACGATTTCAAGCAACGCGCATTGTCGCTGCGCAGAATCTACGACAAGTACAACCTCACCTACAGAAGTAAACTTTGGAAAACAACCGAAAAGAAATAATTACTATGAGATTAATCATCGAAAACGACTACGCTGAGTTGTCACAGTGGGCAGCTGAGCACGTTATCAAGCGAATTAATGAGTTCAAGCCCACTGCAAGTCATCCCTTCGTATTGGGACTTCCCACAGGCTCCTCACCCGAGGGCATGTATGCCGCTCTGGTAAAAGCTTGCAAGGAAGGCCGGGTATCGTTCAAGAACGTTGTGACTTTCAACATGGATGAATATGTGGGTCTTCCCGAGAATCATCCCGAAAGCTACCATTCCTTCATGGCCCGCAATCTTTTCGACCACGTGGATTGTCCAAAGGAAAACATCCACATCCTCAACGGCAATGCTGAGGACCTCGAAGCGGAGTGCGCCAGCTATGAGCAGAAAATCAAGGAAGCAGGAGGTATTGACCTCTTCCTCGGTGGCATTGGCCCCGATGGCCACATTGCCTTCAACGAACCTTTCTCCAGCCTGACCAGCCGCACTCGTGTAAAGTCGCTCACAACCGACACCATCATCGCCAATTCCCGCTTCTTCGACAACGATGTCACCAAGGTGCCGCGCCATGCGCTCACCGTTGGAGTTGGAACAGTGATGGATGCGCGTGAGGTGATGATTCTTGTCAACGGCCACCACAAGGCCCGTGCTTTGCAGGCTGCCGTGGAGGGCCCTGTTACGCAGGCCTGGACCATCAGCGCACTGCAACAGCATCCACACGCCATCATCGTTGCTGATGAGGCTGCGACCGACGAACTTAAAGTCGGCACTTACAAATATTTTAAAGACATAGAAAAGGACAACCTATAATAGGCTGCCGGAGGAACAGGCGGTCGGCACGTCCTTGCTGCATGCCCGCCATAAATCATAAAAACTATGAATTTAAATCTCAGTTCACAAATTGTCCTCAATCAAGTTTCTGAGGAGTTTTACAATCCGAAGACGGCTGTAGACCGTTCGGAAATTACACGTAACGAGAAAATAGAGACCGACATCTACCCGAAGGTGGATGAAGGCGCGAACGCTATAGCCAACGCCATCGTCAAGGAAATCCAGGCCAAGCAGCAATTGGGTAAATATTGTGTGTTGGGCCTCGGTACCGGACAGAGCCTCACTCCAGTGTATGATGAACTCATCCGCATACACAACGAAAAGAAAATAAGTTTCAAGAATGTGGTCGTCTTCAATGCCTACGAATACTTCCCACTGAAGGCCAACAGTGCCATCAGCAGCATCCATCAGCTGCGCGAGCGCTTCCTCGACAAAGTGGACATCCCTGCACAGAATGTCTATACCCTTGACGGCAGCATCGCCCAAGACGAAGTACAGCAGCTCTGCCGGCTTTATGAAGAGCGTATTCAGACCTTCGGCGGCATCGACATCATGCTGCTCGGTATTGGCCGCATCGGTAATATCGCAACCAACGAACCAGGTTCAGGAATCAATACTCGCAGTCGTCTTATCCTCATCGATGCCACATCGCGCGAGGAAATGACCATGAGCTTCGGCGGACAAGAGGCTGTTCCTCCCTGCTCTATCACGCTCGGCATCGCCAATATCCTCTCGGCCCGCAAGATTTACCTCACTGCATGGGGCGAGGAGAAGGCCGACATCATCCGCCACACGGTAGAGGGCCAGGTGAGCGAGTCTATCCCCGCCACCTACCTGCAGACCCACAACGACTGCCACGTGGTCATTGATCTTGCAGCTGCCGGCAAGCTCACACGTATCATCCATCCCTGGCTCGTGTCTTCATGCAAATGGACCGACAAACTGACACGCGCCGCACTGGTGTGGCTCTGTGGAGTAACTCACAAGCCCATCCTGAAACTCACCAACAAGGACTACAACGAGAACGGACTTTCTGAACTCTTAGCCCTCTACGGATCGGCTTATCAGTGCAACATCAAGATCTTCAACGACCTTCAGCACACCATTACAGGATGGCCTGGCGGCAAGCCCAATGCCGATGACACTTATCGCCCCGAGCGTGCGACACCATTCCCCAAGCGCGTCATCGTGTTCTCACCCCACCCCGACGACGACGTTATCTCGATGGGTGGAACCATTCAGCGACTGGTCAAACAGGGCCACGACCTGCATGTAGCTTATGAGACAAGTGGAAACATTGCCGTCAACGACGAGGAAGTGACCCGCTTCATGCACTTCGTCAATGGATTCAACCAGATCTTCATTGGCGACAAGGATGAGGTCATCAAGAAAATGTATAAGGACATCAAGAAGTTCCTGGCCGAAAAGAAAGAGGGTGACATCGACACGCTCGACGTGCGCCACATCAAGGGGCTCATCCGCCGCGGCGAAGCCCGCACGGCATGCACCTACAACCACATTCCTCTCGACCACGTACACTTCCTCGACCTGCCGTTCTATGAGAGCGGACGCATCGAGAAGCTGCCTATGACGGAGAAAGATGTCAATATCGTGCGAGAGCTGCTCCAGCAAGTGAAGCCTCACGAGATCTTCGTGGCTGGCGACTTGGCCGATCCCCACGGCACACACCGCAAGTGTACCGACGCTGTTCTGGCCGCCATCGATGAGGAAAAGAACGCCGGTGCCGAATGGCTCAAGGATTGCCGCATCTGGATGTATCGTGGTGCATGGGCCGAATGGGAGATTGAGAACATTGAGATGTGTGTTCCCATGTCGCCCGAAGAGCTTCGCGCAAAGCGCAACGCCATCCTCAAGCACAGCTCACAGATGGAGAGCGCACCCTTCCTCGGCAACGACGAGCGCCTCTTCTGGCAGCGCGCCGAAGACCGCAACCGTGGCACGGCAAAGCTCTACGACGACCTCGGACTGGCCTGCTATGAGGCTATGGAAGCTTTTGTACAATATCGCCCATAATAGAGATCATCTCTTTTCTTATTTGGAGGAGCCGGGAAAAACTTTTTTCCCGGCTCCTTTTTTGGGGTAACGATCCTACTTTGGGCTGTTGGCAGAAAATTATCCATGTTTCATAGATAATTTTTGGGCTGTTTCGGGCTTTTGTATACTTTTGCAAGTGAAACAACAGACAAACGCTATGAAACAGTCAAACAAAAAAAAGAATCCCATCAACACCATTGTCCGTGCGGCCTTTTGCGGTGCACTCCTATTGGCAGCACAATCTGCACCGGCCAAGGAATGGACGCTGAAGCAATGCATTGACTACGCGCTGCAGAATAATATTTCGCTGCTGAAGACACGCGTACAGCATCAGAGTGCCATCGAGGACTGGAAGCAGAGCAAGGCCGCCTTGTTGCCTTCACTGAGTGCTTCCTCCTCTCAAAACGTTTCTTACAATCCCTGGCCTGAGACCGGCAGCTTTACCGTGGCCGGTTCAAAGGTGCAAACCAACGTGGACAAGGTCTACTACAATGGTTCCTACAGCGTAATGGCCAACTGGACGGTGTGGGACGGCAACGTGCTTCGCAATACCGAAAAACTGAACAAGCTGACAGCCGAGCAGGCCGGGCTCGATTCAGCCGTGACGGCCAACAACATTCAGGAACAGATCGCACAGCTATTCGTGCAGATTCTCTATTCAAAAGAAGCCATCGAAGTGAACAAGCACACCCTGGAGACTTCTAAGAAGAACGAAGAGCGCGGCAAGGAATTCCTCAAGGTGGGCAGCATGAGCAAGGCAGACGTGGCTCAGCTTACGGCCCAGCGCGCGCAGGATGAATTTGCGCTGGTGCAGGCTGAGAGTAATCTCCGCGACTATAAGCGGCAGCTGAAGCAACTGCTGCAAATCATCGACGATGACGACTTCGACGTGGCCACACCAGAGACCACCGATGCCATGGCCTTGCAGGTGATTCCCTCGGTGAGCTCGGTATACAATAAGGCATTGGCGACACGACCTGAGATTAAAAACGCCCTGTTGGGTCTGCAATCGAGCGACTTGCAACTGAAGATTGCCAAGGCTGGCAAACTCCCCTCGGTGAGCATGAATGCCGGTGTAAGCACCAACACGACTTCGATGAACGACAACAACTGGGGACAACAGTTGAAAAACAACTTCACTTTAGGCGGTGGCCTCACGCTGAGCATACCGCTCTTCGACCAGCGACGCACAAAGACCGCCGTCAACAAGGCCATCCTGCAAAAGCAGAGCTATCAGCTCGACTTGCTCAACCAGCAAACAACGCTCCACTCCACCATAGAGAACTATTGGCTGCAGGCCACCAACAACCAGGCGCAATTCAAAAGCGCCAAGACCTCGACCGAGAGTGCGCAGGCCAGCTACGAGCTGCTGAGCGAGCAGTTCAGGCAAAACTTGAAGAACGTGATCGAACTCATGAACGGCAAGAATACCCTTCTGCAGGCTCAGCAGAATGAGTTGCAGGCCAAATATCTCACCATCCTCAACATCAACTTGCTCAAGTTCTATGAGGATGGAACGCTCAACAAATAAGTAGTGAGACAACAATCCAAACAGTATGAAACATAAGAAAATCAGCACCATCTGGCTCATCACAGGTGCCTGCTTCCTCGTCGCCATCATAGCATGGTCGCTCTCAGGAAGCAAAGAGAAAGAAACGATCAACTTCACCACCGAACCGGTGAGCCTGGGCAACATCCGCAACAGCATCACCGCTACCGGTACCGTATCGCCGGTCGACACCGTGGCCGTAGGTACACAGGTGTCGGGCATCATCGACAAGATCTACGTAGACTTCAACACTCCTGTAAAGAAGGGGCAAATACTGGCCGTGCTCGACACAAAGAACCTCTCCAGCCAGCTCAATTCGGCCAAGGCCAACCTGCAGAGCGCCAAGGCCAACTTGCAGAGCGCCAAAGCTGCAATGGCTTACCAACAAGCCAACTACAACCGCTACAAAACGCTGTACAAGAAAGGACTCATCAGTGCCAACGACTATGAAAGTGCCCGCCTCAACTACCAGCAGGCCGCTGAGCAAGTGGCCATGATGCGGCAGAATGTGGTCTCGGCACAGGAGAACGTGAAGACGGCTGAGACCAATTTAGGCTACGCCACCATCACTTCGCCCATCGACGGCATCATCATCAACAAGTATGTGGCCGAAGGCCAGACGGTCGCCGCAACCTACAACACCCCGGAGCTCTTCGGCGTGGCCAAAGACCTGAAGAACATGCAGGTGACGGCTGATGTCGACGAGGCTGACATCGGCGATGTGAAGGAAGGCGAGAACGTGACCTTCACCGTCGACGCCTACCCCGACGACACTTTCGCGGGAACCGTGAGGCAGGTGCGTATCGGACCGTCGACGAGCAACAATGTGGTGACCTATCACGTCATCATCTCGGCCAACAATGAGAATTTGAAACTGAAGCCCGGGCTCACAGCCAACGTCACCATCTACACGCAGGTGAAGGCCAACGTGCTGTGCGTGCCTACAAAGGCCCTGCGCTATACACCTACCAAAGAGACCGTGGGCAAGCGCAATATACGCGACATCAGCAACGCCAAGAACAAAGTGTGGACGATTGAGGGCAACACGCTCGTGGCCCACCGGGTCAGCATAGGCTCTTCAGACGGAACCAACACGCAGATCATCTCGGGCATCAAGCAGGGGCAGAAGGTCATCACCGGCGTCAGCGTGGCAGGCGATAATAGTGAGACGGGCAACAACGGCTCTGAGAGCAGCCCCTTCGCGCCGGGCCCACCCAACAGAAATAAAAAGAAATAGACTATGAACGGGAACGAATCCAAGAGTGCCGACAGCAAGAAAGTCGTCATAGAGCTTCGCGACGTGAAGCGCGACTTCCTGGTAGGCGACGAGACCGTGCATGCCCTGCGCGGGGTCTCGTTCAAGATCTACGAGGGCGAGTTCGTCACCATCATGGGAAAGTCGGGATCGGGCAAGTCGACGCTTCTCAACCAGTTGGGCTGCCTCGACACGCCCACAAGTGGCGAATATTTCCTCGACGGTGTCTCGGTGCGATCCATGTCGAAGAGTCAGCGGGCAGTGTTGCGCAACCGCAAGATTGGGTTCATCTTCCAGAACTACAATCTGCTGCCCAAGACAACAAGCGTGGAAAACGTAGAACTGCCGCTCATGTACAACCCGGAGGTGTCGGCCAAGGAGCGCCGCGAGCGGGCCATCGCCGCCCTAAAAGCCGTTGGGCTCGGCGACCGCCTCTATCACATGAGCAATCAGATGTCGGGCGGTCAGATGCAGCGGGTGGCCATCGCACGGGCTTTGGTCAACAACCCTGCCGTGATTCTCGCCGACGAGGCTACCGGCAACCTCGACACACGCACATCGTTTGAGATTCTCGTGCTGTTTCAGAAGCTGCATGCCGAAGGTCGCACCATCATCTTCGTCACCCACAACCCCGACATCGCCCACTACAGCAGCCGTGACATTCAACTCCGCGACGGCCACATCATCAGCGACGAATACAATCACAATATCCTCAGTGCGGCAGAAGGCCTCGCAGCCCTCCCGGCCAACTCGGACGAATGATGAATTAAGGACGGCTACTGCCGACGGACTCCAAAAGTCAGGCAGCCTGAAGCATCCAAAACATTCAACAACATGAATTATTCCAATCTTTTCAAAATAGCCATTCGGGCCATCTTCGCCAACAAGATGCGCTCCTTCCTCACGGCTCTCGGCATCATCATCGGCGTGGCCTCGGTCATCACCATGCTTGCCATCGGCCAGGGCAGCAAGCGCAGCATACAGGCCAACATCGCCGAGATGGGCAGCAACATGATCATGATTTCGCCCGGTGCCGACATGCGGGGCGGAGTGCGACAGGATCCCTCGGCCATGGAGACGCTGAAAATGACCGACTATCAAAACATCAAGGACGAATGCAACTATATCAAGGCCATATCGCCTACAGTGAACAGCAGCGGACAATGGATCTACGGCAACAACAACACGCAGTCGACCATCTATGGGGTCAACCGTGACTATCTCGACATACGCCAGCTCAGCGTCGACGACGGCGAGATGTTTACCGACCAGGACATCAAGTCCAACGCCAAAGTTTGCGTCCTCGGCCACACCGTGGTCGACTATCTCTTCCCCGACGGTTCCGACCCGGTGGGAAAGGTGGTGCGCTTCAACTCTATTCCCTTCCGCGTGGTAGGGGTGCTGAAGAAAAAGGGGTACAACTCGATGGGAATGGATCAGGACGACCTCGTACTGGCCCCCTACACATCGGTGATGAAACGCATTCTTGCCCAGACCTACTTGGGCGGAATCGTCTGCTCGGCCATCACGGAGGATGTCACCGACAAGGCTACCGATCAGATTTCCACCATCCTGCGCCGCAACCATAAGCTCAAGGAAGCTACCGACACCTCTGAGGCCGACGACGATGACTTCACCATCCGGTCGCAGGAGGAGCTTTCCTCGATGATGAACTCCACGACCAACATGCTCACGATCCTCTTGGGCTGTGTGGCCGGAATCTCGCTCATCGTCGGTGGCATAGGAATCATGAACATCATGTACGTCTCCGTGACGGAGCGCACACGTGAGATAGGACTCCGCATGAGCGTCGGAGCACGGGGCATCGACATTCTCAACCAGTTTCTCATCGAAGCCGTAATGCTCAGCGTCACGGGCGGACTCATTGGCGTATTCTTAGGCGTCGGCGCAAGTTATGCCGTGAAGTTCTTTGCCCATTGGCCCATCTATATCGAACTGTGGACCATCATCATGAGTTTCGCCGTGTGTACCTTCACCGGAGTGTTCTTCGGATGGTATCCCGCCAAGAAAGCCGCCCAGCTTGATCCCATTGAAGCCATCAGATACGAATAATAGGGTAACTACTCAGTCTTTTTGACATGATGGTTCGGAACGACTAAATATTAGTCGTTCTCTGATAAGAGTCTTCCGATAAAGTCATCCTTGGGAGCCATGTCCGAGATGAGTTGGAACAGAGCCTTG
>Ga0256405_10006296_pt1 | contig 19190 bp, 12 predicted proteins | sample RumenRJG_02DNA_FD_189096 | JGI IMG/M metagenome (GOLD analysis project Ga0256405, IMG submission 189096) | Bovine rumen microbial communities from Lethbridge, Alberta, Canada - RJG_02 | ecosystem: Host-associated > Mammals > Digestive system > Stomach > Rumen | place: Canada: Alberta... | reverse complement strand
ATGCATCTATTCAAAATCTTCATAATCGTTTTATCCGTTCTTTAGCGTTGACCCACGAAGTGGAAGTCTTCTCAATGCGTCCTTTTTCTAGAAGATATTGCAAACTTAAGAAACTAGATGCTGAAACCAAACAAGAAGGCAAAATCACTTGGCACTATTTGGAAATCAAAAGAAATAAACTTTTACGTTATTCAACAGTCACAAAACAGTGCAACAAAATCTTAAGTAAGACGAATCTTAAGGACTGCATTATCATTACTGATACACTTAATCCAAATGTCTTAAGAAATTCTACGAAGTTCGCTAAAAAGTATAATCTTCCAATTATTGGTGTTTGTAATAACACACCAAGTAGTATTCATAATACTGGTAAGAGCTACGCTACTTCGATATTAAGTCTCGCGGAAAACTTATCTGGCTATATTACCTTAACTCAAGGTTTAAATACTTTATATAACACCTATAACAGGGCTAATTTATCATTTGAGGGTGTTTTAGATGATAACGTCGTTATAAATAAAGAAAACGAATATGGTGATTATATATTCTTTAATGGTTCTTTAGAACCAAACCATGGTATTGTGCAGCTCATTCTCGCCTTTAGAGAATTAGATAATCCAAAACTTAAATTAATTATTTCTGGCTATTATCCAGATAACGAAACACTTATTAAAGTCATCCACAATAATCAAAACGTTATCAATCTTGGAAACATTCCAAGCGATGAAGTTATCTCCTTAGCGAGCCACTCATTATTAAATGTTAATCCGTTACCATTTACTGAAGACTTTGATAGATATTATGTTCCCGCTAACTTAGTGGATTATTTTAATAGCAATTCAATTGTGGTTTCCGTTAGAAACCGTCAATTTATGAAGTCATTTAAAGATGACGCTATATGGGTTGAGGATTGTGAAATCTATGACTTATTAAAAGGTCTTAAAGCCGGTCTTTCTTTAAGTAAAGAAAATAGAGCGGATATGATCAAGAAAGCTAACGCTGATGTCAATAAGCTTTATTCTATGTCAGTTATTAATCGCAGAACTATTCTCTTCCTCAAGCAATTCTTGAAACAAAAAGAGTAATTTGAAAAGACTTTTGCCCCTATTATTTGCCTTTTGGACAAATATTTAATAAAATCATTAACGATTTATGGAAAACGATATTACTAACCAACAAGAACTATTAGCGAAAAATCTCGCTTACTATCGTAAGGCTAGCGGTCTCACCCAATTAGAGCTCGCGGATAAATTTAATTATTCCGATAAGTCTGTTTCTAAATGGGAAAGAGGCGAAGGCTTCCCTGATATTTTTGTTTTGAAATCACTCGCGGATTTCTATGGCATCACTGTTGATGACTTCTATCAAAGTGAACATAAAGCCGTTAAGGTTAGTCAAAATAAGAAAAGAAAACAAACATACTTAAAGTTATTATCTATTGGTATTAACTGGTTAGTGACTGTTCTTACATTCTTCTTATTAAATACTTTATTAAGTAGATTCGCTCAAGATGCACCATTTGAATCTTGGTTAACATTCATATATGGCACATTAACAACTGGTATTATTCTTCTCGTTTGGGAATTCATCTATCACAATAGATTCTTAAGAATGATCGCTGCTTCCATTATTATCTGGACTGCTGCGTTATCTCTCTTCTTAACATTCTTAGTGGTTATGAACTTGCCACTTCCATTATTGTTCATTGCGGCTATCCCATTAGAAGTATTAGAAATCATTTGGTATCTATTTAGAAGAAATAGAAAGAAATAGAAAGAAAAACTGGCTTGAACCAGTTTTTTTCTTAGTCTTCTGTTCCCCCATCATTGATGAAGAGGATGCCTAGTGTTTGTGGACCACAGTGGCTGGTGATTGTTGCACCGGCATTAGTTTCATAGATGGTTTTAAATCCTCTTTCCTTAAGAGCGTCAATCGCCACAGCGACCATTTCAGGTGTGGCTTGTGTATGAGTCACAAACGCTACTGATAAGTCAGGATTTGCGAATTGTTCTAAGGTGTCTTTACAATAGCCATTGATAACTTGAGTTTTACGGCCAATGTACTTTTTAGCAGGTGCCATTTTACCATCACTAACGATGATTTGTGGTTTGATTCTTAAGATTGTAGCACCAAAGCGTAATAAGCCAGAACATCTACCACCTTTATGTAAGTATTCAAGGGTTTGAATAACGAAACTTGCTTGAACATAAGGGATACGGGCCTTAACTTTCTCCACGATTTCTTGTGGTTTATAACCTTTGTCTCTTAACTTGCAAGCATAGATGGCAAGTAAGGCAATACCAGTAGATAAGCTTCTTGAGTCAATGACGTAAACGTTATCGTATTTAGTGGCGGCTAGTTCAGCGTGAGAAAATGATGATGAGATTTCAGAACTTAATGAGATATGGATAATCGCATCATATCCTTTAGCCTTTAAATTATCGAAATACTCACGATATTGGAAATCATTAATAGCGCTTGTCTTTGGCAAGATCTTTTCTTTGGCCACGAAGTCAAAGATGTCTTGAGATGTGATATCTCCATCTTTATAGGCTGTTTCACCTAATAAGACAGTGAATGGAATCATTTCAAGATTGTATTGTTTAATTAATTCTTTAGAGAGGTCGACAGGAGATTCGACAGATATAGCAATTTTCATAACGCCTATATTTTATCAAAAATATTCTCAATGTCTACATTACGAGAAAAATGATACACGTGTAACGTGGTTTATATTACATTTCTATCGCTTTTTTGTCCGCTTCATCGAATTTTTTTAATAAATCTTCAACGGTGAGTTTTGCTTTTTCTTCACCTCTGACATCAAAAATGATATGGCCAGTGTGGAACATGATTAATCTATTGCCATACGTTAAAGCATCTTTCATGTTGTGGGTAATCATTAATGTTGTCATTTGGTTTTCTTTAACGATTTTATCTGTTAATTCCAAAACCTTTTTCGCTGTCTTTGGATCAAGAGCAGCAGTATGTTCATCTAATAAAAGAATTTGTTTTGTTAAGTCAAATTGACGAATCTTTTTATCAAATTCATCATAAGCTTTTGCTAGTGCTTCGCGTTTTTCTTTAAAGGATAAGGATTTATCTTTTCTAATAGAGGACTTATTAGTTTTATATTCCGCGAGCGCTGGTTTATAGACGCTTTCAAATTCTTTTCTAGCAACTTCGTGGTCTTTTTCACAGAATGTGATGTAGTCTTTCTTAACTGTCTTATGTGTTGGTTTATTACGCATTGTGGCCATTAACAATGTTAAGGCTTGTCTTTGACCACCACTCATAACACCAACTTTTTGATTAAGTCGATCTTCCAAGCCCAAATCAAATCTCTTTAATTCACGAATGAATTCTTTTTTATGAGATTTTCTAAAGCCCCATAAGAATGGAGAATGCTTTCTACCACGACGATAGGCGATTTCCAAGTTTTCAATAACGGACATTTCACCACATGTACCCATCATTGGATCTTGGAAAACGTGACCGAAATAAGCAGCGCGTTGATGTTCATCCATCTTAGTGATATCAACATTATTTAATAAGACTTGTCCTGAATCTGGTTTTAAAACACCAGTAAGGATATTCATCGTGGTACTTTTACCAGATCCATTACTACCGATGATAGTGACGAATTCACCGCTTTCGATTTGTAAATTAACATGGTCTAAGGCCACTCGTAAGTCTTCTTTATTACCAGTGAGGTTGAATGTTTTAGTAACGTTTCTTAACTCTAACATAGTTATTCAGCCTCCTTTTTCTTTTTGGTGAATAGCTTTAATATTGCTTGCTTAATCATTGGTAAGCAAAGCGCTAAAGCAATTAAGATAGCATATAGTAATTTAGTTAAGTCTGTTGGCATCTTGAATACTTGAGTCGCAAGCATGATGATAGCGAAGTATAGTATCGAACCTAAACTAATGGATATAAGAGAGTTTTTAAATGATCTCTTACCAAATAGTGTTTCGCCTATAAGAATACTCGCTAAACCGACAACAAGATAACCGGTGGCACCTTGAGCATTCATACCACTATCGATTTGGGCAATAAGAGCGCCCGCTAAGCCGATTAAAGCGTTACTAATGGAAACACATATAATTGTGGTAATTGTAGTATTAATGCCTTGAGATTTGGCCATTTTCTCATTGATACCAGTAGCACGTATGGCCATACCATATTCAGTACCAAAGAAGAAATAGGCAACCGCTAAGACAATAGCGACAATAACCGCAACCACCATGATTTGTTGCCAACCATGGAATATCTTTGGATTTAAGAAACCAAATATTGTTTTAGAGTTATCAATACCGTTAATTTCCGAAGCAAAGATTCTACCATTGGCTAAACCAAATAATAACAAGGCAATAGAACCAGATGCAGTCATGGTGATAATACCACTTAATAACTTAGGTATTTTAAGCACTCGATTTAAAAATCCAGTAATAAAACCACATACACCACCGGCAAGCATACCGACAAATGTCGCTATTATTGGAGGAACGTTTTTAGTAATCATCAAAGCGCAAGCTGCCCCACCAATTAATAAACTTCCTTCAGCGGTCATATCAGCGAAATCGAGTATCCTGAATGTTAAGAATACACCAAGGGCCAATAGACAGCATGGAAGACCCATGCTTAATGTCAAACGTATTAGCTCAGTAATATCCATGTTTATTTAGCTTCTTTCCATGGGAATTCGGATGGTAAATCTTCTGCTTTGAAGCCGGCGGCTTCTAAATTTGCTTTATTAAATGTGTAGGAACATGTATCTGCAGTGTTGAAGAAGACAGGAACATCTTTAACAGCGGTACCTTTTAAAATTTTAGCCGCTAATTCAGCGGTTTTAAGTCCTAAATCATAGTAGGAGATAGAAACAGTCACTTGACCACCATCAAGCATACCTTCTTCACCGACGATGACTAATGTTTTATTTTGTCCTAAACCGTCTTTGACTTTTGCCATATTACTGGCCACTGTGTTATCAGTTGGAATCCAAATAGCATCAACTTCAGCAGCTAATTCAGCAATATTTGTTTTAATGGTAAATTGATCAACACATGTTTTAGTAACAACTTCCAAGCCTTCCGCTTTAGCAACTTCTGAAGCCATTTCAGCTTGCACACGTGAATTTTGTTCATTAGCGCAGTAGAAGATACCTAACTTACTTGCGGTTGGAATCATTTTCTTTGTTAATTTAATTTGATTGCCTAATGCTTCTTCTGGTTGAAGGTCGCTTGTACCAGTAACAAAACCTTCTGGAGCATTATTGTCTTTTAATAAGCCCGCACCAACTGGATCTGTAACAGCAGTGAATAATAATGGAGTTGTAGAACCAATATTTTCTTGTGCTGCTTTTAAGGCTGTCGCACATGGAGTAGCAATCGCTAAATTGAGTTTGTGCTTTTTACTTGCCATACCTTTGGCTAATGTAGAGTTTGTCGCAGCGGTTGCTTTAGCGTTTTGAATATCAAATTTTAAATCACCGAATCCTGCATCTTTAAGGCCTTGAATAAAACCTTCTCTAGCATCGTCTAAGGCTGCGAATTCACCGAATTGGAGAATACCAATATCAGTGCTGTCATTGTTACAGCCTGTCATCATAAATGGTGTAAGCATAAGTGGTAAGAGCGTTAATAATTTTCCTTTTTTCATTTTATTTGTCCTCCTTAATGAAATAAAAAATTGGTGTCCTATGTGGCACCAATTAATAATTCATTTTCTTTATTACCAGTGCCATTGATTAAGTCCTTGTAATCAATAACACCTTAATAGCTAAAAGGCCAAGATTATTGATTACCTCTTGGATAATAGTAGCTATAAAAGTAATAAAATGCTCTTTTCATAATTTTACTTGGCTATAAGTTTAGCACTATCAAAGAAATGCGCAACAAAAAATTTATATTCTTATTATCAAGCCTATATATGTGTGTCATTTTCAAAAATATGTAAACACGTGCGAACGTGAATAAACTTTTGAACACATATACACGCTCGTGAGTGGTAGAATTATAAGTGCTTAAAATAACATAAAGGAGTCCTTATATGGAAAATTCTGTTTTTAAGGCGCACCTTATTCGTAAGCTGATTGTCGCAGGTGCTTTTACTGCGCTCACAATTGGCGCGATTATTGGTGTGAAACTGACAAACGACCTTGTTATTACTCCTAACGAAGGTTTCATCTCTGGAGAGTTATGTAAGGTTGAAACTGACGGTGCGAAGAATAACATGGGCGATAAGCTGGCAGTTGAAATCGAACAAGAAGGTATCGTATTAGCTAAAAACGATAACAATGTGTTACCACTTAGCAAAGAAGTGAAACATATTAACGTCTTTGGTTATGATGCTGTTGAGTGGGTCATTTCTAACTCAGGTTCTGGTAGCGCAGATGGTAACAAGCCAACGAGTGATCGTCGAGCGTATGGTATTATCGATGCTTTTGATGAAAGAGGCATTGCTTACAACGATGAAATCATCAAATACTATGAGAAATGGGCCACACCAAGAAATAGAGACACAAAGTCCTATTCATCTAACTACGATACAATCTATCGTTTAACTAACCCAAGCTTAGCAAATAACTCTGACTATGCAGAACTATATAACGCTGCAAAATCAGACACTAATACAGCGATTGTCTGTATTGGTAGATACGGTGGGGAACACTTAGACCCACCACACGAACAAGTTAATAATGAAAAGTCAAACACCAGGAGAAACCCTGACCGTGGTTATCTTGAAATTACTCTTGAAGAAGAAGAACTCTTAAGAGCGGTTGGTCAAGACTATGAAAATGTCATCGTGATTATTAACTCCACTAACGTTATGCAAATGGACTTCATGAGAGAAATCCCAGGCTTAGATGCTTGCTTACTCGTTGGTCCAACTGGTTCTTTCGGTTATAGAGCTATTCCACAAGTTCTCTATGGTGAAGTTAATCCATCTGGTAGAACCGCTGATACATGGCCAATGAACCATCGTTATAACGTTTCTTATTACACCACTGGTTTCTGGTCACAAGAAGGTAATTCAAATAATGCCGCTGAAGGTTCTTACTATACTGGCGTCCCAAGTGGCGCTAACTTAGCCAATAGTAATAATAACGCTGGTCATGGTCATGCCATCTTTGCTGACTATTATGAAGGTATCTATGTTGGTTATAAATGGTTTGAAACCGCGGATGCAGAAGGCTTCTGGAACTCTGATCCATATAATGGTTATGAAAACGTAGTGGCTTATCCATTTGGTTATGGCTTAAGCTACACCACCTTCAAATGGGATATGAAATCTGTCGGTGGCACTAGTTTCAAGGCTAATGAAGAATTAAATATCGTCGTTGAAGTTACAAATACTGGTGAAGTCGCTGGTAGAGACGTCGTCGAATTATACTTAACCGCTCCATATACAAATGGTGGTATTGAAAAGTCTTCAGTGAAACTTGTTGGTTTCCAAAAGACCGATGTCTTAGTACCTGGAGAATCACGTACCTATACTATTCCAGTTAATACACATGAATTCATGTCATTTGACTGCTATGACGCAAATAATAACGGACATACTGGTTATGAATTAGATAAAGGTGATTATGTCATTAAAGCATTGACAGACGCCCATAACTTAAGACCAGGTTCATCAAATAATTCATGCACATATCGCTTATCTGACACTATTAACGTTGATGAAGATGATAAGACAGGCCATGAAGTTAAGCCATTATTCACTGGTGATGAAGCAATTGATGGTGTTTCAATCGATGGTAAATCCATTGGTGAACCAATTGAATATTTAACAAGAGCGGGATTTGCCCCATTAATGACTGAATATAATCACACAAGACCATGGAACCCAGGTTTAGTCACATGTGATGATTCTAGTAAGCCAACAGCCTATTCCACAAATATGGCAAAAGAATGGGATGAAGCCACTACTGACGTATTTGGTAATGACGTGAGAACTGATGAGCCAACATTTGATGCTAATAACGGTTTAGCAGTTCTTGATGATAAAAACCAGCTTACTGAATTAGGTCTTAAATTAGCAGAGGACTATGATGCTCCTGAGTGGGAAGATTTATTAGACCAATTAAAATGGAGTGACGCTGCAAAGATTCCTGCGGGTCAAAGCTATTCTAGACCAGGTCTTAAATCATTAGGTTTAAAATCAGGTAATAACAGTGACTACGCTGATGCTGAAGGTGCTTGTATGGTTGGTGCCTCTGTTGATGGTAAACACTTAACAGCCTACCCAGATCCATGCTTACAAGCCCAAACATGGAATGAAAATATGCTTTACTTATTCGGTTTATCCGAAGCTAAAGATATGGCCTTAGGTGGTAAGGATTACTTATATGGTCCTGCTAGTAACATTCACCGTAACCCATATGGTGGTAGACATGCCGAATACCATTCTGAAGATGGTTTCTTAGCGGGTCGCTGCTTAGCTAATGTCACTAAAGGTTTATCTGATGGCGGTAAAAATGGTTTCATTAAACACTTTGTCGCTAATGATACTGAATATCACCGTGTTGGTTTATTCGTTTGGATGACTGAACAAGCATTAAGAGAAATCTACTTACGTCCATTCGAAGAATCTATTAAACGTGGCGAAGGTTGTGCAGTTATGTCTTCCTTCAACCGTGTTGGTGCCATTTGGACTGGTGGTTCTCAAGCCTTATGTCAAGGTGTTCTCCGCAATGAATGGGGATTCAATGGCATGATGATTACTGACTATACAGAAAACGGTACATTACAAGACGCTAACCAAATGATTAGAGCGGGTGGTAACTTCATTCTTGCTAGTTCAAACTACTCAGATCCAGGTCAAAATAAGGCCACCGCTAGATTTAAATGGAGAATCAGAGAAGCCGCTAAACAAGTTGTTTATGGTTCTATTAGACCACTTTATACCAACTACTTATATAACAGCGATGATTCACACGCTGCTATTGTTGCTACAGGTAAAGCACCATGGATTTGGTGGAAACCAGCATTACATTCTGTTGAAGCGATTGTAATCGTTGGATTTGCATTTGGTATTCTTGCCGCACTATTACCATCTAATCCTGAATTTAGAGGCGAACTAATTGCCCGTCTCTTTAAAAAGAAAAAGGCTGAATAGGAGAAAGGAGGAACTAGATTATGAAATGGATTCTTAATCACTTAAAAATCGTTGCCGCAATCTTAGTGTTCGGCATCACCTTCATCATTGTTGGTGTAGTCATGCTTGTTTCTTATAACTCCTATAAGGACTATGAGAAAAAGTACTACGCTAACGACTTAGAAGTTCGTTCAGCTTTAGCAGCCGCACCAAAGATGGTTGCGGTTAATGATACCTATAAAGGTAAATATCAATATACCTATAGCGCTCTTGCCTCTGATTATAATAACGAAGGCACTATTACACTTGATTTATATCTCGATGCTAAGTCATTCGCTGATATTGAAATCATTGTAAACGGTAAATACACAAATAATCTTCTTGCTAATATGGCCGTTAAAGTTAACGACTCCTTAGTGGAAGATGATACAGTAGAATTCGGTACAAAGCCTCTTGAAGGCGAGGAAGTCGAAGTCGAAGAGCATCGTGTGGTGTTTAGTAATTTCGCTCTTCCTGAAGGCGATTTCAAGATTGAAATCAGCAAACTTAAAAATGTTGAAGTCAATCAAATCAATGTCTTCACAAGTGCGAAGGTTGCTGCAAAGTAATTATTAAGTCATAAAAAAGCAAAGCCAGGCAAGCACAAGCGCCTGGTTTTGTTTTGCTTTAAAATAAAAGCCATCTTTCGATGACTATTTGTGCATTTTGGTGGGCCAAAATGCTCGTCTACTGAACTTTTAGTTAGATTCTTATCCAGCAATAATCCTTTAAGAACGCTACAATTTCATCCTTTTTAGATTCATCTTCGTAATAAGCAACAAGAACTTTTTTATAATCGCTTACTTTTTCCGTAGGAACAACAATCAAACCTAAAGCGTGAGAGATTAAATAATGATTTGCAAAAATAATAGCGGTTCTCTTGTTGCCATCTAAAAATAGCTGCTTTTTCATTACAAACAAGACTAGATCAATCGCTAAATCTATTCCTTCTTCATTTTGTAACATATCAGACAAATCTTGTCTCACTTGATCTTCAAAAGGAATTGGCGGAATATAGGTTGAGCCACCAATCGTTACTGGCACATTCCTAATTCTCCCGGCTGTTAGAGAAAAGCCGTCTTCAACTATTTGGTTAATTTGACATAAAACAGCATAATTGGTTGGATAATTGGCTAAATCAACAGACATAATAAATTCCCAAGCTCTTTTAAGATTGATAACTTTATTAATATCGCTTGCGGTCATGTCACTAACTTTTCCGCCTTTAACAATTGTTTCGGTATCTGAATATGTTGTAGCAACACCCTCTAACATTGCTTGCTTATAAATCGAATCAACTAAATACCTTCTTGCTAAATCAATGTTAATAGCGACTTTTTCATCAACCCCATCGATTTGTACATAATTTAGTTCTTTAAGTGTTTTGTTAATCTCTTTAAGTCTTTGTTTAAGATTCTTAGCTATTACGGTATTGTTTCTTACTAAGTTATAAAGAACATCAGAATACTCACCAGCATATTTAGTGTTCAAAACACCATCTTGCCTAAAATGGACATAGATGTATTGTTTATTATCTTTTTCCCTTAGTTCAATTGAGCCATATATCATTGAATTAAGTTGTTCAACAATCTGATTTTTCTCTCTCAACAAATCGTTAATATTCGGCATAAATAATCCCTCCCGTCACCATTATTATAACATTATGTCTATTAATGTGAAACATTTTTATAATTTTTGTTACACACTATGACGCAAACAAAAAAAGACTTATTCCTTCTTCTTCGAATCATAATGATCACTTATCGGAATTGTCTGGCATAAATAAAACCCCCTTTCATTTTACCCTGATTTGGGCAAAATTTTGGGGGAAGTTTCATCGTTTTGGTGGAGCCGAGGAGAATTGAACTCCTGTCCCAAGAAGGCTCTTCAATAACGTCTACAGTTTAGACGATATTAAGATTTAACACGCTTTCGTATATCGACTCACTAGGACGTGCGAGATAAACGGAATTTCGGCGCTAGTAACTTATCGACTCTAGACACCTATCCTTTTGGTATGACACCCTACCCAAGCGTGAAAGGATAAAACCTTGGGGGATGCTCTGCCCGGCGCCATGCGTCGGACCCTATGTCGGGAGCTAAATTAAGCTAAGCAGAGTTGTTGAGCTCTTGGAGCTCTCATATAACTGTTGTCAGTTATTTTTGTTTTGATGATAACGTCATCACTCGACTGCAGTTAGAGCCTAACCATTCCTGGTCGAAACCAATACGACCCCATGTGCGTATATGATATATAAACTTTTTTTCGTTTGCAAATAAAAGTGGCATATCTTTTCCAATATGCCACCAGAATCTTAAAAAGGTGACGCGCCACAATGGCACGCCACCTTCAGTTTGATAATCTTGTTATTTTTATTGAGCGTCTTTCACAACGATTGTTTTGGTCGCTTCGAATTCGCCCCATTTTGATTTAAGTTCGAATTCGCCAGCAGCAACAAACTTGTTATTACTATCAAGCATGCCTGATGGCCAAGTCCAAGTAACTTCTGATGCTTTGAAAACACCACCATATTTGAAATTGCTTAAAACGTGTTGAGTTGAGAATTTACCTTTATCTAGGGTATCACCAACTTTGAAATCTTCTACATCATCAGAATATTTGATGAAAGTAGCGATATCTGGATAGTAATAATATCCATAAAGAGACATTGAACGTTGGCCCCAGCCCATATCAATAAACGCATATAATGATAAATCATAGAAGCCAGAAGATTCGCGGCAAATCATGGATTCATATTTGCTAATGTTTGACACTAACACAACTTTATCTTTGATGTCTTTGCCTTCAGCATCTTTACCGGTGTTCAATAGTGATGAGTTGTACCAATATCCTCTAATGGTTGTGTCTTTAATTTTTCCAACATACATTCCATCTTCCCAAAGATAGATATTAGCGAAAGAAGGAGAGTAGTCACCTTGATAACCTTCGATGTATGAACCTTCAAAATAGTAGACTAAATGATGATCACCATCTCTTTTACCATTGGTGTTCAAACCTTTTAATTCAGCATCATCATAATCATATTCTTCTTGTTCTTTAATGATGACTTCTTTAGGATTAAATTCATAATTTAATTCTGCTGCTTTTGCCTTCATTTCGTCAGTAATATGTGGATCTTTGGAGTAATCAATCTCTGTTTCTCCATTATCAACTTCCGCTGTATTAAGACTCTTTCTAATATTGTTTTCAATAATCTTACCTCCAACGATGGAGCCAATGATTATAACAGTACATGCTGCAACAACACCAATTTTTAAAGGATTTTTTGGAGAGATTTTCATCTCTTCACCTAATCCATCTTCGGATTTGAAAAATCCTACGAATGAAGCCGCGATACAAATAGCAAGAAGTAGAACAATTGCAATTGTATAGAATAAGTGATAATTGAAGTTTCCGCCTTCGTATTCAACGTTGTTTGCTTTACCAGCAACGAGTGGAGCAAAAATCAATAGCTCTGTTGCAAGAGATAAGCAATACATAAAAGTAGTAATTAAATGGATGAAACGGTATTGTGGTAAGACTAGGAATGTGACTTCAACTATTCCACCAACTAGTAAAAAGATACCTACTGATTGTGTAACATATGACGCTGCACTATTAGGCATTGTGCCTTTACTTGTAGCAAAGAAAACAATACCTAGAATAAGACTGATTAGAGCAATGCCAACAGAAATATAATATCCAATTGATTTGTTGGCTAAGAATTTTTTAATGCTTTCCATTATACTATTCCCCCTTATTCTGCCTTTTCTTCTTTCTTCTTTGGTAAGAATTTGGTGGTTATTTCACCAAACACATACATGCCAAATGCAGCAAGAGTTAAAACGCCAGCGCCAATAGTGATGCCATTAATTGTTGGATTAAGCCAAGCAGCAGCACCCATATTGCCTTGATCGACGCCACCCATCCAAGATCTAGACAAAGCATACATTACGTATTTATTTGCTCTTTGTAAATCCGCTAGGATTGTTCCGTCATCATTTTGTGTAACCCATTGTTTTAATTGACTACCACGATTACCATCTAAACAGAATAAATCTGTTCCGCAGTGGAGCATTGCTGGACCATTAGAATAGCTGTCGTTATTTGAACCAGTTAATGCGTCATCAATAATTAAGCCTTTGTATGCCCATTCGCCTCTCATAACATTTTTCATTAAAGGTTCATGACAGGCAGCATATCTGGCGCCAATTCTATTATAGGAAGTCATAATGCCTAAGCCATGGCCTCTTGTAAGGGCACCTTCGAATGGTCTTAAGTAGATTTCTCTAATCGCTTGTTCGTTACAATATGTATGGATTCTTTGTCTACCAGTTTCTTGGTTGTTTAAGAAGCAGTGCTTAATATTCATGATTAAGCCTTTCTTTCTAGCAGCACCAACAACGTTACTGGCTGTGTAGTAATTCAAGATTCCATCTTCGGACATATATTCGGAAGCACGTGAACCATAAGGTGTTCTATTAATATTCGCACCTGGTGCGTTAACAGAAGCAACGCCGCAATATAATGCTTCTTCTCCGAAGAATCCGCCGTATTTTTCTTGCATTTTATGGTCGAATGTGCCTGTATAAACTGGGCCAGTTGGGAAACCAGTAGCAGCTCTGACTTCTTTACCATATTTAAACTTAGCTAAAAGACCTTCAGGACCTTCGGCAACATAGTTACCCATTTTATTAACTTTACTAACATCAAGAATACCTCTGTTGTCAGTAACTGAGATGACTAAGTCATCAAGATTCATTTGCTTAATGAATTTGTCCCAGACTTCAGCACCTTCTTGGCCTGCAAATCTACCTTTTTCAACAATGCCTTCTAATGGAACATTACGCATTTCAGTAAATTCAATGGTAGATTTTTCACCGTTTTCCATATATGGGACATTGTATTCAACGCCATCGCCATCCTTATAAGAAGGCGTTTCACTTGTCTTTTTATAATATTGAGACATGTTGCTATCATCATTCTTTGCAGGATTTGATGTGATTTTCTTTGGCCATGTGCTTTCCCAATCTTGTCTACTTAAATAAGTGATTTTTGTACCACCATTTTTATTAACCATATAGTTGTAATCAGCATCGTCGAATTGATTTTCAACGACTTCATCGGAATAGTGAGATTTTTTGTAAGTGACATAGTCTTCACTAATAGCTACTTTCTTAACTGCATCTGCGTTGGCACTGTAGGCTTCGCCATTATGGTCGACTAATTGTGCTGTTGGATCAACAACTCCTAAAACATTGTTAACAGCCTCATGTGCGCCGTTACCAATTGCGAAATAATAATCTCCACCTTCTAAGATGTATGATCTATTTTCAATGTAGTCATATGTACAAAGGAAATATTTTTCGACAGGGATTGTGACTTCAACAGTTTTACCTGCTTCAACATCAACTTTTTCATAAGCCATTAAAGCAATAGCTGATTTTTCTAAACCTTTTTCTTTATCGAAATCGGTATAAGGAGCACTAACATACACTTGCACAGAGGATTTACCATCTAACGCACCAGTGTTTTTCACTTCAACTTTGACATCGTAAGTGTCTGTAGTTGCATTGTATTTAACGTCCTTAATTTTTTGTTCAAATGTTGTATAGCTTAAGCCATAACCGAATGGATAGCCCATTTCTTCTGCATAATCCCATGATCCGCTTGAAATAAATGTGCCGGCAGCGCCATTAGCGTTTCCTTGTCCTAAAACAGCGTCATAATATCTGCTTTCGTAATACTTGTAACCGACATAGACGTTTTCACAATAGACTGCCATAGCACTTTCACCGAAGTTAACGTATGCAGGTGATGAGCTGGCACTAGCAGCAAATGTATCAGGACAGTGGCCTGAAGGATTAACAGGATTGCCATCAGCATCTTCACCAGTAAGAACGTGGACTGCACCACCAGCGCCATAGTAGCCAGGTGAGCCGATAAAGACACAAGCATCGATGCCATATTCTTCATTGTCGACCCAATCAGTAGACATTGGCATTGGAGAGTTGATTAAAACGATGATTTTTTTGAAAACTCCAGAATTCTTAACCATCTTCAAGAGTTCTTTTTCGTCGTTGTTTAAATCGAGTTGGCCCTTTGGTGGGTCGGTGTTTTCTGTACCGATACGAACGAATGTAATGACAGCCGCATCATTGTGTTCAGCAAAGGACGCTTTCATTTCATCAGTATAGAAACCTGAGAATGTGTGTTCAACTTTTTGAGATGGAGTGGTCATTTGTTTCTTATCAAGAGATGAGTATTTGTCAAAAACTGTTCTGTTGATATCGAATCCAGCATTTTCGAAAGCCTTGTCAAGAGTAACAACTATGCCAAGAGCGTCGTTAGGTTCAGCACCACCTGCACCAGAACGCATAAACAAGTTTTTACTACCTTGGCCAAGTAAAGAAATGTTTCTTTCTTCTTTCGCTAAAGGTAAAGTTGGTTTGCCGTCTTTAACTTTGTTTTTAAGTAAAACGGAACCTTGTTCTACCAATTGTTCACAAAACTGATAAGAGTCAGAGATCATCTTGTAGAAGCCTTCTTCTGTTAAGTTGCCGTTGTTATCGGCATATGCAGAACCTTGGACTTCATCACTATCGATTTTGTTAACTTTAGTGGTGTTTAAACCAAGAGCTTGGACAACTAAGCCTTCATAAGTATTAACGAGGCCGCTTCCAGCAAGCAAAACACCAGTCAAGACAACACCGATTGTGGATAAACCTAACCATAATTTTGGTTTTGCCATAAATGTTTTCCTTTCTTGCGCATTATAACGCGTATAAAAAGAGCAAAAATATTCGAATTGAATTATTTGTGCTGTTTTTCCTCTTATATTTAACTCTACTATACACGTATGCGCGTATGACTATCGTGCGGTTGCGTGGTATACAGATATGTGATTGCCTTTTAAAAATAATGAAAAACATCGATTTAAAAATCGATGTTATCTTGATATTTTCTTGTTACTACTAGGAATGACTTTTTTGATATTCTTCAAGAGCGCCGATAGACTCACTTAAGGAGTAGATTGTTTCAAACTCTCTAGTGATTTGGCTAATCTCTTTTTGCTCCATACCGAGTCTTTTACGATATTCCTTAGGAGTGTAACCGAAATGTTTGATAAACATTCTGTTCATATATTTAGGATCAGAGAAGCCTGATTCATAAGAGATTTCTAATAATGTCTTTTCTTTATTAGGCATTAAACGAATGCATTGTTCCATTCTCTTAATGTTCACATAGTTTTGGAAAGTAACACCAAACAAGGATGTGAATAAGTGAGAGAAGTGAGTTGGAGATAGATTTTCTTGCTCTGCGAGATCTTGTAAACGGATTTGTGTTTCAAAGTTAGCGTCGATATAAGAGATGATACGTTCAACGCGTAAGTTCTTTTGTTTTAAGTTTGTCTTTTGGGCTTCAGAAATGATTTCATGTGGCACTTCTTTATAGCAAGACACTAAAACTTTAGCGATGTTAGAAAGAACATTTAGTTGATATAAAGGTTCTTCCATGAAGTAAATCTTTGCGGATTGAACGAGTAAGTTAATCATGGAATTAGCTTCTTCATCGCTTAAATAATCTCTTAGATTGCAAGAATTAAAAATTGTGGTTCTAATCTGTGGGAAATATTCTCTTAAACAGTGATTAGAGATTTGCACGAATAAGAATAATGGGACATCATCTGTATCTTCAACATCAAGGGTATATAAAGGATCTCTCATATAAGAGTGAACTTCACCAGAGTTGATTAAGAAGATATCGCCTTCTTTTATGGAGTAAGATTTATTCTTAATCTTAGCGATACCACTACCTTTGAGAACGATGAAGATCTCAAATTCGTTATGGATATGTTCTTTTCTAAATTGAATGCGGTTGACTAAAAATTTAACATGCTTAAGTTTTTCGTAGCGAATGAGTTCGACATCTAATTGTTTCATGACCAATTATCATCTCCTATCTAAGCTGTTTTCTAAATCGCCATTATCTTATCATTTAGCAACTTTGACTACAATACTATTATGCTATTTATTAGCCATTAACTTGCGCACTTTTAAAAATACACTTTGTGTATAAAAAATGGGCTTTTTTGCGCTTTCATTTTTATATTTCCACTATCAAAGTGATAGTAAATTTTTTAATCGCAATTTTCTCCTATTTAAGGCAAAGAAAAAGCGATGTTTGTTAAGAAACACCGCTTATTTTTGCTTAATTAGATTAGGCAGCTCTTTTGTAACCTTCAACGAATTTTTCTCTGATTGTTTCGAGTGTGTCCGCTTCAATACCAAAATCTTCGTTTAAGTGTTTATATGTTTTGTCAGCCCATGTCGCGCCTTCTAAGGCTTCAGTTTTTGCATTCCATTTAGCAATTTCAGATTTGCCACTGCTATCATCGACTGCTAAAACGGCTCTTTCACCAGCGAATCTTGTCATAACATAGTCTCTAGCGCAATCTTCTTTACTAACACCTAATAAGCCTAATAAGAACCAAGAAACGATACCAGTACGATCAGCACCATGTGTGCAGTGTAAGGCGATTGGTTTTTCATCAGCGACAGCGATAGCTTCGAAAATCTTCTTATATGTGGCAGCGATGTTGGTATCTTGTCTATGTGTACCTTCCCAACGGCCATCTTCTGTACCAGAAGCCACAGATGCTTTTAAGATTTCAACTGGGTGATCTTCTGTGTTAATTGGAGAAGTTGTTGGAACATTGTAGCTATCTCTCATATCGATATCAACTTTGATATTGAGTTCTTTGATAGCTTTCATGCCTTCTTCAGTAATGTTCTTTGTGTTGCCATTATTGAATTGAGCGCAACGATAGTACATACCTTGTTTGGTGACACCGTTTGGCACTAATGATGATTTCCAACCACCACTATCACGGAAGTTAATAACACCATCAACGTGAACGAAACGTGGAGCGGTTTCATCAACTTTGAACTTGTAGACTTTAGCAGCGGCTAAAGCTTCTTCGCTAACAGCGGCTCTGTAGTAGTATTCTTGACCTAATTCGGAATTGTAGAAGTTGTAAGCTTTTGTATCAGCTTCCACTAATTTAGCGTCTTTGAATTCAACGTCTTTTGCAATTTGAATAACATATTTCTCAGCATCTTCAACTTCATCAAATTTTAATTCGATTGGGTTTGGTTGAGATTGGTCGTTGTGATAGTTTCTATCTTCAGCGTTGACCTTTGGAACATATGTTTTAATGCTTGTCCAATCTGGGTCTGCTAAATATTGCTTCATTAAATCTGTATGTGTTTCTTTAACACCGAGATCTTCAACACCGGCTTCAGGACCTTTGGATGATGGATCAGCACTGTTGCTATTGCCACCAGCGTTGTTATTACAACCGGTAGCCACTAAAGAACCGAGCAATAAAAATAATAATGCTTGTTTTTCATATATAAAATCCTCTCTTGACTCTAATATTCTCACATTCTTGCGCATATTAAAATAGGATTATTATATTTTTTGCGCTAGTTAATCATGTGCATGTGCGCGGGGAGACAAAAAGAAAGGATCCTTTTGGGACCCTTTCATATTTTGTTTATTTGCTATTAGGCAACTTTAACAAGACGGACTGCACCGATGAAGCAGGAATAACCTTTATTAGTCCAGTGAATTTCGAATCTTGCTGTACCTTCAGCGGCGACTAATTGGACAAATGGTTCGGACCATTGGCACTTATTAGCAGCTTCGCCTGTACCTAAACCGAGTTCACCATATGTCTTGGAAACTGGGTTAACGTAGTCACCTTCACCAAATCTGAATTGGTAACGGCCTGTTGTGGCATCAGCCATAACGTTTTGTGGTAATGTTGTGGAAGCAGCACAAGCATATAATTCGACATCATATGTACCGGCTGGAAGACCTGTAACATCCCAAATAGCATCCTTTTTAAGTTTGGAAGCAGTGACTGCTGGATTTGTATCAGCAAAGTCTAATTCATAGCACTTAGCGTGGCAACCTGTACATTCGTGTGGTGTGAGGTTACCAATCTTTTCTTGAGCTTCACCCCATGTGTGACCAGCTGATG
>Ga0256405_10006294_pt1 | contig 19201 bp, 16 predicted proteins | sample RumenRJG_02DNA_FD_189096 | JGI IMG/M metagenome (GOLD analysis project Ga0256405, IMG submission 189096) | Bovine rumen microbial communities from Lethbridge, Alberta, Canada - RJG_02 | ecosystem: Host-associated > Mammals > Digestive system > Stomach > Rumen | place: Canada: Alberta... | reverse complement strand
GCAGGCGATGCTGTTTCTGAACAGAAGAGGGGTGGCTTCATTTGTCACCTGCAGAACCTGCGGAGACGTACTAAAGTGTCCGCATTGCGATGTAGCGCTGACGCTGCACGGGAGAGATCGGCTGGTCTGTCACTACTGCGGATATCAGACAAGCCTCCCGGACACCTGCCCGTCCTGCGGAAGTCCATTTCTCAGGACATTCAAGGCGGGGACGGAACAGATCGAGCGGGAGGTGCGCCAGTTGTTCCCCTCCGCTGCGGTTCTGCGGATGGACAAGGACACGACATCAGGAAAGGATGGACAGCTGGAAATTCTGTCAAAATTCGCATCTCACGAGGCGGACATCCTGATCGGGACGCAAATGATCGTCAAGGGACATGATTTCCCGGATGTGACGCTGATGGGGATTCTCGCAGCGGATCTTTCGCTGAACGTACCTGATTTCAGGGCTGCGGAGCGAACCTTCCAGCTCCTGACACAGGCAGCGGGAAGGGCGGGGCGCGCGGAAAAGCCGGGAAGGGTGCTGATCCAGACCTATCAGCCTGATCATTACGCGATCCAGTGCGCTGCCCGGCAGGATTATGACAGCTTCTACCGCAGGGAGATGCACTATCGGATGTTATCCGGCTACCCGCCGGCAGGCGGTCTGCTGCAGGTGCATCTGTCCTGCAAGGACAAGGAACAGCTTGAAGCTGCTGCTGCCCACCTGCGGGGACTGCTTGACCGCATTCTCAGCAACGTGACGACAGCGGTCGTGCTGGGACCCTCGGATGAGGCGGTCGGGAAGATTGCCGATGTCTACCACATGGCTATCTATCTGAAGTGCCCGGACAGGCGGGTGCTGCGTGTGTCAAAGGACAGGATGGAGCGCTATATCGGGGCAAATGAAGGGTTCCGGACGGTCGACATTCAGTTTGATGCAGACTAGAAAGCAACCCATTTGGAACAGGATGGATGATGGACACCGGACGACAGTGTGCCGGTAATAAGGAAAGGATGAGAGATATGGCTCTGAGACAGATTCGTACCCTCGGGGACGAGGTATTGACAAAGAAGTGCCGCGAGGTGAAGGAGATGACGCCGCGGCTCCGTACACTTGCAGCTGACATGCTGGAGACGATGTATCACGCGGAGGGGGTGGGGCTGGCGGCTCCGCAGGTTGGCGTCCTGAGACGCATCGTCGTGATTGATGTCGGGGAGGGACCGGTGACGCTGGTGAACCCGGTGGTTGTGGAGAAGGATGGAGAGCAGACCGGATCAGAGGGCTGCCTGTCGGTTCCGGGAAAGGCCGGACAGGTCACGCGTCCGGAGCATGTGATTGTGAAGGCGCTTGATCTCGATATGAAGGAGATTACAGTTGAAGGGCGGGACCTGTTTGCAAGGGCGCTCTGCCATGAAATTGATCATCTCGATGGTGTGATGTACATATCCAAGGTGGAGGGAGAACTGTACAGCACCCAGCCGCAGGAAGAGGATGAAGAAGAAGAAGATGAGGACGTCTGAGGAAGTTATGGGAACAGGAGAATATTCTGCCGGAGAGCCTGCCCCGCAGCGTCAGGTCGTATTCATGGGAACACCGGATTTCGCATCCGGGATTCTGGAGGCACTGATTCAGTCTGAATACCATGTCATGGCAGTTTTTACGCAGCCGGACAGGCCCAAAGGGCGCGGAAAGGGTGTTCAGTTCTCGCCGGTCAAGGAGACGGCGATGCGCCACGGGATCGAGGTGTTTCAGCCTGTGAAGATCAGACAGGAGGAGAACGTGGAGCTGCTCCGGCGCCTTCATCCGGACTTTATCGTTGTAGCGGCGTTCGGTCAGATCATACCGCAGGCGATCCTGGATATCCCGGCGCATGGCTGTCTGAATGTCCACGCGTCTCTTCTGCCGGCGTGGAGAGGAGCGGCTCCGATTCAGTGGTCGATCATCAGCGGAGATACGGAGACCGGCATTACAATCATGAAGATGAACGCCGGCCTGGACACCGGCGATATCATCAGCCAGGAGGCCGTCCGGATCCGGAAGGACGAGACGGGCGGAAGTCTGTTTGACCGCCTGATGCCCGTCGGGGCGGAGCTTCTGCTCAGGACAATGCGGGAGATCGAGGCCGGAAGAGCCGTCCCAAGACCGCAGCCGGAGAAAAGCACAACGCCGTATGCGTCGATGCTGACCAAAAAGAGCGGGCTGGTGGACTGGACGAGGCGCGCGGATGAAATCGAGCGCTTGATCCGCGGGCTGTCCCCGTGGCCGAGCGCCTATACCTTCGAGCACGGCAAGATGTTGAAGATCTGGAAGGCGGAGGTTGTCCGCTCTGAGACAGGCGGCGAAGCGGTCCCGGGCAGGGAGCAGGGAAATATGAATCCGGAGGCCGGAACGATCGTCAGGGTGACGAAGACGGAGCTTGTCGTGCAGACCGGATGCGGTCTGCTCTCGCTTCTGGAGCTGCAGCCGGAAGGAAAGAAGAGAATGGCTGTGGATGCATTTCTCAGAGGATACAGGCAGAGCGAGGGCGAAAGGCTCGGAGGCTGAAGCGACAGCTGAAAGGAGAAATTGGCATGTACGGTTATGGCGGATATCCCATCTATTTTGACTGGACGTATCTGCTGGCGATTCTCGGCCTTGTGCTGACGATGATCGCAAGCGGACAGGTCAGAAGCACATTTGCCAGGTACCAGAAGGTGAAGAGCCGGTCAGGTCTGACGGGAGCGATGGCAGCCCGGATGATCCTTGATTCGCAGGGACTGCAGAACGTTGCGATCGAGCACGTGTCAGGCAGTCTGACGGATCACTATGACCCGAGGTCGAAGACGCTTCGCCTGTCTGATTCAACCTATTCCTACAGCTCGGTTGCGGCGATCTGCGTGGCGGCACATGAGAGCGGTCATGCGGTTCAGGACAAGGTTCACTATGGACCGCTTGTGCTCAGAAGCACACTGGTTCCGGCTGCACAGTTCGGGTCTTCGTTATCATGGCCGATTTTTATCTTCGGGCTGATTTTCTCGCTTCAGCCGCTGATCACGGCAGGCATTGTTCTGTTCATGGTGGCTGTGCTGTTTCAGCTGATCACGCTTCCGGTGGAGTTCAATGCCTCTCACAGGGCGCTTGAAATCATGAAATCCAGTCAGCTTATTCCGGAGGATGAACTTGAGGGCGGCCGTCAGGTTCTGAGAGCGGCAGCGATGACCTACGTCGCAGCTCTTGCCGCGTCGATCCTGCAGCTTCTGCGCCTTCTGATTCTGGCAAATGACAGAAGAGACAGACGATAAGCTGATCAGCCGGTAGGCCGGGCGGGCCGGGGCGGAAGATGCTGTTGACAAACAACAGGGGACATAGCAAAGACATGGGAGTGAATATCCGTGCACTGATCCTGGATGTGCTGATGGAGGTGACCGAGGGGGAAGCCTACAGTCACATCGCACTGAGGGATACGCTTGAAAAATATGAATATCTTGACAAGAGGGACCGGGCATTCATCTCCCGGGTCACGGAGGGGACGCTCGAGAATCTGATTCAGATCGACTATATCATCGAGTGCTTCTCAAAGGTGCCGATCTACAATATGAAGCCCCTGATCCGCAATCTGCTCCGGATGTCAGTCTATCAGCTGAAATGGATGGACGCGGTTCCGGACTCGGCGGTTGTCAATGAGGCTGTGAAAATCGCGCAGAAACGCGGTTTCTTCAATCTGAAGGGGTTTGTGAACGGAGTCCTGAGAGCCTGCGCCCGCGGCCTGGACAGTGTGACTTATCCGTCGGCGGAGGCAAGTCCGCTGGAGTATCTGTCGGTGCGCTATTCCATGCCGCAGTGGATTCTGACAAAGTGGCTGTACCAGTTTTCTTTTGAGGATGTCGAGAAGATGTGCGCCTCCTTCCAGGCAGAGCGCCCGATCACCGTCCGTGTCCGGACGCAGCAGGTGTCGAAGGAGGAGATCATTCAGTCTCTTGTCTCGGAGGGCGTGACCGTTTTACAGCATCCCTATCTGGACTATGCGCTGAAGCTCACCGGCGTCAATTACCTGCAGGCACTCACGGCGTTTCGGAACGGCTGGATCTATGTCCAGGATGTCAGTTCCATGCTGGTGACGGAGATTGCTGCCCCGAACTGGGGCGATTACTGCATCGATGTCTGTGCCGCTCCGGGCGGTAAAAGCCTTCATCTTTCTGACCGCCTCAAGGGAAGCGGATACGTGGAGGCACGGGACATCTCTGAGAAGAAGGTCGATCTGATGCAGGAGAACATCGACCGGCTTGGGGTGATCAACATGCAGGCAGCGCTGAAGGATGCAATGAAGTACGATGAAAAGTCTTTCCAGAAGGCGGATATCGTGCTTTGTGACGTGCCCTGCTCGGGACTGGGTGTGATCGGAAAGAAGCAGGATATCAAGTATAAAATGAACCCGACGCGGCTTGAGGAGCTGGTGAGGATTCAGCAGCGGATCCTGAGCGTCTCCCAGAACTACGTGAAGCCGGGCGGCGTGATGGTTTTCTCGACCTGCACCATCGGGGCGGAGGAAAACCAGATGAACCTGCAGTATGTGCTGGACCAATTTCCGTTCCGGCTTGAATCGATCGATCCGTACATTCCGGAGGCGCTGCGCGGCAGGACGACCGCAGGCGGGTATCTCCAGCTTCTGCCGGGGGTTCATGACTGTGACGGCTTTTTCCTGGCGCGCCTGCGTCGGGAGGGCTGAGACACCCTGCTGCGGTGTGCCGGGAAGGCAGAGATGGCCTGCTGCGGTGTGCCGGAAGGCTGAGACGCCCTGCTGCGGTGTGGAAGGAAGGCTGAGACGTCCTGCGCGGTGTGCCGAAAGGGCAGACGGGGAAACTGAGAAGGGGACAGATGGAAGAATACAGCACAGATCAGGAACAGAAAAAGGAAGATGGAAAGCGGGATCTGCTCTCGATGTATCCGGCGGAGCTTGAAGCTTTTCTGACGGAGATTTCGGAGAAAAAATTCCGGGCAAGACAGATCTATGACTGGCTGCACGTACAGCACGCGACGTCCATTTCCCAGATGACAAACCTGTCAAAGCTGCTCCGGGAAAAGCTGGAGTCACTGGCCTGTATCGACGAGCCGGAGCCTGTTGAGGTACTGACCAGCAGGCTGGATGGCACGAAAAAATATCTGTTCCGGATGAAGGATGGGAATGTCATTGAGTCTGTTCTGATGAGGTACAGCTACGGACTTTCTGTCTGCATTTCGTCTCAGGTGGGCTGCAGCATGGGGTGCCGGTTCTGCGCTTCCACAATCGGAGGACGGATTAGAAATCTGACTGCATCGGAGATGCTGGGACAGGTGCTTCAGATCAGCCGTCTGGAGGGAGAGCGGATCTCACATGTTGTGATCATGGGCAGCGGGGAGCCACTCGACAACTATGACAACCTCGTCCGCTTTCTGAGAATCATCGGAGACCCGGACGGGGAGCGTCTGAGCCTCAGGGACATCACCGTCTCGACCTGCGGGATTGTACCGAACATCTACCGCCTTGCGGAGGAAGGACTGCCGGTGACACTCGCGCTCTCTCTTCATGCCTCCGGGCAGAAGGAGCGGGAGACACTGATGCCAATTGCGAAGAAGTACGAGATCCATGCTGTCATCGATGCTGTGAAGGCTTATTTTGAGAAGACAAAGCGGCGGATTACGTTTGAATACAGCTGTGTGAGAGGGGTCAATACATCCACGGCTGACGCGGATCGGCTGGCGGGCCTGCTGAAAGGACTGAACTGTCATGTCAACCTGATCCCGGTCAACCCGGTCAGGGAGAGGGAATTCACACAGCCTGACAGAGGAGAGATTGAGGCTTTTCGGAGAATGCTTGAAAAAAAGGGGATTCATGTTACCATCAGAAGAGAACTGGGCCGTGACATTTCGGCTTCATGCGGCCAGCTGAGGAGGAGTTACCTGAAGGATCATGGAGACATATTGCCAGACAGATGTCGGATTAAAACGAAATAGCAATCAGGACTTTGTCTATGCCTCCGACCAGAAGGTAGGACGGCTTCCGTCCCTGCTCATTGTCGCGGATGGGATGGGCGGACACGCGGCCGGTGATCTGGCGTCCAGGGTCTGTGTGGAGACGGTGGTCAGCAGCATCGAGGGCTCCGGGAAGACGGGGACCATTCCGATCCTTGCGGAGGCGGTTCAGAAGGCAAACCAGGCTGTTCTGAAGAAGGCGGCGGAAAAGCCGGAGTACGAAGGCATGGGGACGACAATCGTGGCGGCGGTGATCGAAGGAAATACCCTGTATGTCGCGAATGTCGGAGACAGCAGACTCTACCTGATCGATGATGACAGGATTGACCAGATTACGCTGGATCATTCGCTTGTAGCGGAGATGGTGCGCTCCGGCCGGATATCGCCGGAGCAGATGAGAAACCACCCGGAGAAGAATATCATTACCCGGGCAGTCGGCGGAGAGGAGAATGTGGAGGCAGACTTCTTCGATGTTGGGCTGCATAAGGGCGACGTCGTGCTGCTTTGCTCGGATGGGCTGACGAATATGGTGGAGGATGAGCAGATCTTCCGCATTGTCAGAAGGGAAAAAACGCTGAGAGATGCCGGGCAGAAGCTGATCTCGGCAGCAAATTCGGCAGGAGGCCGCGACAACATCTCCGTTGTGCTCGCGCGGCTGACTGATTTATAAGGGTATCCATATGTTAAATGCAGGAGATTCTCTTCAGAATCGATATGAGATAATCAATTGCATAGGATCGGGCGGAATGGCCGATGTCTACAAGGCAAAGGACCACAGGCTGAATCGTTATGTTGCCATCAAGGTGCTCAAGCCGGAGTTTCGCAATGATGCGGAGTTTGTATCGAAGTTCCGTGTGGAGGCACAGGCAGCGGCTGGGCTTTCCCACCCGAACATCGTGAACGTCTATGATGTCGGGATTGAGGGCTCAGTCTACTTTATCGTCATGGAGCTGGTGGAGGGCATCACGCTCAAGGACTACATTCGCAGCAAGGGGCGTCTGTCTGTTCGGGAGATGACCGGCATCTCACTTCAGATCGCCGCCGGGCTGGAGGCCGCACACAAGAGCGGCATCATCCATCGGGACATCAAGCCTCAGAATATCATTATATCCACGGACGGGACGGCGAAGGTTGCGGATTTCGGGATTGCGCGGGCGGCGAGTTCCGATACGATTCATCCAAGCGCGATGGGGTCTGTGCACTACAGCGCGCCGGAGCAGGCGCGTGGCGGGTACTCCGATGCCAGAAGCGACATCTATTCGCTTGGAATCACGATGTATGAGATGCTGACGGGGAAGGTACCGTTTGACGGGGATTCGACCGTTGAGGTTGCCCTGAAGCATCTGCAGGAGGACATCGAGTCCCCGAGAAAATATGTACCGGATCTGCCTGTGACGGTGGAGCAGATCATACTCAAGTGCACGGAGAAGAGCCCGGACCGGCGGTACCAGAATATGACGGAACTGATCCACGACCTGAAGGAATCGCTGGTCAGTCCGAATGGAGATTTTGTCAGACCGGGCGGTCTGCCGGCGGATGGCCTGACGCAGAAGTACTCGAGGGAAGATCTGGAAGAGATCAACAGGAGAGCCTCATTTGAAAATGGTGAATCCGGTAAGGCACCTTTTCCGGGGCTGTTTGACGGGGACTATGACGAGCGGATGAACTATCCGCCGGAGGACGAGGAGACCGGGGACTTTTACGGGTCCGGGGAGGAGGACTTCCCGGATGAGAAAGAGGTGCTCCGCGGAAGCCGGAAGAAACAGAGAAGCGCCGGAGAAAGGCAAGAAAGGCATGGTCATGAGAAGCTTGTGGCAGCCCTCTCCGCGCTGGCAGCTCTTGTGGTGGGGCTGACGATCCTGTATCTCATCCTGCATACCTACGGCCTGATTTCGGGCGGGCATAAGACCCAGGACGGACAGAGCGAGACACCGCTGGTGCTGGATCTGACGTCCGAGCCGGTCACGGTTCCTGACCTCAGAGGGCTGTCCGAGAGTGAGGCACAGGCAAGGCTCAAGAAGCTCAAGCTGGGATACCGGTATCTGGGAGAAGAGTCGTCGTCCGACTATGCATCCGGAACGGTCATGAGCCAGAGCAGTGAGCCGGGGACGAAGGTGCAGGCCAACTCGACAATCGGCTATAAGCTGTCAACGGGGCCGGCGGATTCCCTGACCGTTCCGGATCTGGCAAAAAAGACGCAGAAGGAGGCGGAGAGTGCGCTGGCATCCATGGGGCTGAATGTCTCGGTGGACAATACACGGTACAGTGATTCGATTGCGGAGGGGCGGGTCATCACGACAAACCCGGGTGCCGGCTCCGCGGTTCATGCGGGGGACACGGTGACACTCTATATCAGCCAGGGGAAGGATACACAGAGTATTACGGTTCCGGATGTGACGGGAAAGTACAAGGACGATGCTGTCACGATGCTTACAAATTACGGCTTGTATGTCTATGTGACCAGTCAGCCGTCCGACACCGTCGGGGAGGGGCTTGTGATCAGCCAGGATCTGAAGGCCGGATCCAGCGTACAGTCAGGCTCGTCGATTACGATCACAGTCTCAAGCGGGCCCTCCGGCCAGAGTGATATCGTCGTGGGACCTGGACAGAACAGCGCTTCGGCGTCCCAGACAAAATGGATGTGCAACGCGCAGCTCAACGCGCCTCCGAATTATTCCGGCGGGAACGTCCGGATCACGCTGAAGCAGACAGGCGCAGAGAAAACCATATATGAAGGAGCTGGATCATTTCCGTATATTCTGAATGTCCAGGGAGAGGATGGCGTGTCGACCGGGACGGCTTATGTCTATACACTGGATGACAGTGGCAATGTGACCTCGACAACGGAATATGACGGGATCGATTTTACGCAGGTAACAGGATGAAGGGAAAGATTATCCGCGCGGTCGCGGGATACTACTATGTCTTCGATTATGAGGATGGACGGACGCACCAGTGCAGGGCAAGGGGCATTTTCCGGAAAGATGGAAGCAAGCCTCTTGTCGGAGATGAGGTGCTCTTTGACCTGACACACACCGGGGATACGGAAGGGACGGTCGATGAGATTCTGCCAAGAAAGAACAGCCTGATCCGGCCTCCGGTTGCGAATGTCGACCAGGCGCTGATTGTGTTTGCACTCAAAGACCCGGAGCCGAACCTGTCTTTGCTGGACCGTTTTCTGGTGCTGATGAAGCGACAGAACATTCCCGCTGTCATCGTGTTCAACAAGGATGACCTGGATGAGAGGGATACGTTTGATGGCATTGCCCGTGTCTACAGAGACTGTGGCTGTCAGGTGCTTTCGATGAGTATCCGGACGGGAGAAGGCGTGGAGAGGGTCCGGCATCTGTTTGACAATAAGACGACGGTGCTCGCCGGACCGAGCGGGGTCGGGAAATCTTCGCTGACGAATCTGCTCTGCCCGGACGCCGGGATGGAGGTCGGGGAGGTCAGCCGCCAGAACCGGCGCGGGAAGCAGACCACCCGGCATGCCGAGCTGTTCCCCTGCGGAAAAGATTCGTTCTTTTTTGATACGCCGGGCTTCTCCAGCCTGTATCTGGACGAGATCAGACCACAGGATTTGAAGATGTATTTTCCGGAATTTGAAGCTTATGAGCCGTCCTGCCGGTTCACAGGCTGTCTTCACCTGGCGGAGCCGGACTGCGGCGTCAAGGAGGCCGTCCGGTCTGGAACGATCAGCAGGGAGCGGTATGACAGCTACAGGAAGCTTTATGAGGAGCTGAAGGAAGGGCGAAAAAGATGAGGTACAGGCTTTCACCGTCGATTCTGGCGGCTGATTTTACAAAACTTGGAGAGGAGATTCGGAAAACTGAGGAGGCAGGAGCGGAATATCTGCACATCGATGTGATGGACGGGTGGTTTGTGCCGTCCATTTCCTTCGGGCAGCCCCTTGTCACATCCATCCGGCAGGGCAGCCGGCAGTTTTTTGATGTGCATCTGATGGTGCAGGACCCGGAACGGTATATCGGGGACTTCGCGAAGGCCGGCGCGGACGGGATCACTGTCCATGCGGAAGCCTGCCGGCATCTCGACCGGGTGCTGTCACAGATTCACGAAGCCGGGTGCCGGGCGGGTGTCGCCCTGAATCCGGCGACGCCGCTGTCTGTGCTGGACTATGTGTACCAGAAGACAGACATGGTGCTGATCATGACGGTCAACCCGGGGTTTGGCGGCCAGAAGCTGATCCCTGAGATGTTCGGAAAAATCCGCACGCTGCGGCAGAGGCTGGACGAGCTGCACCTTGAGACGGACATTGAGGTGGATGGGGGTGTGAACCGTGATACCATCGTCCCGCTTCTGGAGGCAGGAACAAATGTCTGTGTGGCCGGATCAGCCGTATTCAGGGGTGATATCGGGCAGAATGTCAGGGTGCTGAATGGGGTGCTCAGGGACTATGAGAAAAGACAGGAAAGCGAAGGTGCTGGATAAGCGCCGGCAGCTGAAACTGAAATCTCAGAGATGATGAAGAAGCCTGAAAGAACGGGGAAGAGGATCGATATGCCTGAGGAGACGGAGAGAGGCCGGTTTGCTGAAGAGCCGGAGACGGCGGGAAGCAATGACAGGATCGAAAAGAAGATGTCCCGAACCGGGTACGTCTTCTGCGGAGGGGACATATCGGATATGCTCCTTCCGCTGGTTTTGCAACATATTTCCCGGGGGAAAGGGGATTCTGCGAGAAAACCATATGTCATCGCGGCAGACAGAGGACTGGTGTGGCTCGATGGCCACGGCGTGGAACCTGACCTTGTAGTCGGAGACTTCGACTCCTCTCCCTCAGGATTTATCGATGATTATCGAAGCAGACACCCGAATGCAGAGATCCGCACGTACAATCCGGAGAAGGATTTTACGGATTCCGAGATTGGCGTGCGGGCGGCAGTGGATGCCGGCTGCGGCCGGGTCGTGATGATCGGGGCAACCGGAAGCCGTCTTGACCATGTCCTCGGCAACCTGCAGGTTCTGGCCTATCTGCTGGAGACAGGTGTCCGGGGAGAGATCGTTGACCCCTGCAACCGGATTACGCTTCATGGAGGAGCGCGGGGCGGGCGGCTTTCGATCCGGAAGAAAGAACAGTGGGGGAAGTATGTCTCCCTGTTCGCCTTCGGTGGGGATGTCGAGGGGCTGACGCTCACTGGCTTTCATTATAATGTGAACAATTTCCGGCTTTCCTCCGTTGGAAGCAGAGCGGTTTCCAATGAGATTGATGCGGACGAAGGCACCATCTCCTTCAGGAGGGGGAGACTGCTGGTGATTGAGTCCAGGGATACACCGGTGGGCCGGACAGAGCTTGCCGGCTGCCGGCAGGAGGAGCCGTCGCTTTCGTGATGAATCTCATGGAGGCGACGGCCTTTTTTATTACATATGTCATGTACCTCTGGTGACAGACTTCACTGGAAAGCGCTTTGAAGGCGGATTATGATCACAGCAGAACCAGAAGTCAGAGTCCGGCTTGCGAAAAAGAGGACGATGGACGGATGGGAACGCCGATATATCATGAATAGAAAAGAGCCGCAGGGAAGGCTGGATAAGAGGGGTGGGAGAAACGATGCATGAGACTTCTGTACAGGTCCGTTCACTGGTGAAACGCTATGGTGAGTTTGTAGCGGTGGATCATTTTTCACTGAATGTCGGAAGGGGGGAAATTCTGGGACTTCTCGGGCCGAACGGAAGCGGCAAGACGACGACCATCAACTGTATTCTTGCCCTTCTGAGTTATGACAGAGGCAGTATCACCATCTTCGGTGAAAATATGACTCCCGAGCGATATGACATCAAACGGCGAATCGGGGTTGTTCCGCAGAATGTGGCAGTGATGGACAGCCTGACTGTGGAGGAGAACATTGATTTCTTCTGCGGACTTTATGTGAAGAACCGCAGCAGACGCAGAGCCTGTGTCAGGGATGCGCTGGCATTCACAGGGCTTACCGACTACCGAAAACAGAAACCGAAGAAACTGTCAGGCGGTCTTCTCCGGAGACTGAACATTGCATGCGGCATCGCACACAAGCCGGAACTGATTTTTTTTGATGAGCCGACGGTCGCGGTCGATCCGCAGAGTCGGAATGCCATCCTGGAGGGAATCCGGAAGATGAATCAGAATGGCTCTACCATCGTCTATACTTCACACTATATGGAGGAGGTTGAGGAACTCTGCACAAGGATTGTGATAATGGATCATGGGAAAGGAGTGGCAGAGGGCACTGCTGCATCGCTCAAGGCAGGACTGCGAAACAGGGAAACGATCAGAATCCATATGCCGGTGCGGCAGGAAGAAGTGCTGCGTGCGATCCGTGAGGTGAATCATGTTTACCATGTGCAGGCTGAGGATGAAGATATCGTGATCCGGTGTGACGGCGGCGAGCACAATCTTGTTCATATCCTGAATGTTCTGGAGGAGAAGAAGGCCGTCTTCGGAAGAGTCACGACAGAGCTTCCGACCCTGAACGATGTCTTCCTGGAAATCACCGGAAAGGAGCTGAGGGAATGATGTTTTTTCACGTATTCTGCTATCAGCTGAAGAATTTCTCCCGGGAAAAGTATATCATTGGCTGGAATCTGCTCTTTCCACTGGTGCTGGCGACGGCATTCTACATTGGCTTCGGCCATATGGTGACCGAAGATCCGAACTCCTTTCAGACGATTACAGCGGGATATGCCGAAGTTCAGCCTGTGTCCGGTACTCCGGAAGAAGGGACAGGCAGCGGGAATGCAGAGATCTTCCTGAAGGTTCTGGGACAGCTTCAGACAGAAGGCGGAGAAAATTTGATCGGCCTGACCCGGTATGACTCAGAGAAGGAAGCACGGGAGGCGCTGCTTGACGGCCAAATCGAGGGGTACTATCTGAATGAAGGCGGAGAACTCTCCCTCCACATCAGGGAGGAAGGAGTGAACAGCACCATTCTGTCGCAGATCCTGAAACAATACCGCTCCGCGTGTACCATGGAGAAGCGGATTGCAGAGAACCATCCCTCCAGGCTGCTGCAGACGATAGCAGGCCTTTCCGTAAACCGGGAGTATCTGGAAGAATATACTCCCGGCAGGCAGATCTCGCCGTATCTGCAGTTTTTCTTTGCACTCCTGGCGATGTCCTCTATGTATGCGTCCTGGATTGCGACCACGATGATGGAGTCGATGTGTGCGAATCTGTCAGAGTGCGGGAAACGGTTTGAGAGCTCGGGAGCGGGAAAGTTCCCTTCCATTCTGGCCGGAGCGCTCGCGGGCACAATCTTTCAGACCGTCAGCAATGCCATCACTGTTTTATACATCGAGTATGTTCTCCATATCAGCTTCCAGGCACCTTTTCCTGAAATCATGATGATCATGGGGCTGGGGAGCGCTGTGGGAATCGGATTCGGGATTCTGTTCGGGACGCTGTTTCAAAGAGAAGCACTCAGGGTCGCCATTCCGCTGGCCTTTTCCATGGTCAGTTCCTTCTTGTCCGGCCTGATGATGGGACAGATGAAGCAGCTGGTCGAGAATGCAGTTCCGGTTCTGAACCGGATCAATCCGGCGGCGGTCTTCACGGACAGTCTTTACGTACTGGCAAGCTACGGAAAAAACCGGCAGTACTGGCTGGATGTCCTGTCTATGGCGGGAATGGTGATCGTGACCCTGTCGATCAGCGCAGTGATTCTGAGGAGAAGACAATATGCCAGTATTTGAAGCTGTTTTGAAATCGGTGAAAGCCTACTGGATGACATTCCTGATCTATTCTCTGGTGTTTGTGTCCTTCGCACCGATGCAGGCAGAGAGTCTGGCAGAACGCAATGAGAAGGTTTTCCAGGAAGAGAAGCTGGCTGTGACAGTCATTGACCAGGATGATTCCCTGCTCAGCAGAAGCCTGGCTGATGAACTGGGGAAGACACAGCAGGTCACCCGGATCCGGGGATATGTATCTGAAAGCGAGATCCGCAGACTGAAGGATGATGTGAATTTCGGGATCAGGGATTATGTTCTGATTCTTCCGGACGGTCTTGGACAGGCGGCGGAGGAGGGACATACGGATATTCGGCCACGTTTCATGCAGGGAGGAACCAGCGCAGCAGGACAGCTGATGACGACCAGAATCGATCAGTATCTGAATCATCTTGCTGTCTATCTGCAAAGCGGATATAAGATGGAGGATGCCCTGAAGGATACTGCGGAGGATCTTACGTTGGCGGACGAAAGCCGTGTGGTTCTGGAACGGCAGAAAGTCAGGCTGACCAGGGCTTCCATTCTCTTCTGTTTCAACGGATACTCGCTGAGCATGATGTTGTGTATCTTCGTCGGCTGTCTGGCGCTGAAGTTCAGACAGAAGGATCTGGCGTCAAGAATCCGTGTCTCCGGGCTTTCTTTCTGGAAGCGCAACGGCGGTTTTTTCGGAGCGATCACAGCCATTGGTATTCTGACAGCCTTCTTGATGATCGCTGTGGTTCTTCTGGATGCCATCCTCCACGGGCAGCATGACGTTCCAGGTTTACCGCTCTACATCCTCAATACACTGGCTCTGATGTGTGTCGGCCTGGGTCTTGGATACCTGATCAGCTCGATTGCCCAGAATGACGGGGCCGTCAACCTGCTGGCCAATATGGTGGTCCTCTCCATGTGTTTCATCTGCGGGGTCTTTGTGGATATCCGTTTTCTGTCCCCGGCTGTCGTAAAAGCCGCCCACTTCATGCCGCTCTACTGGTATAATACAGGAGTGGAAACGATAGCGGAGCATTCTGCTGACGGAACGGTGGGAGAAGCGTTCATCATGCAACTGGTGATACAGCTTGCTTTTTCGGCAGTCTTCTTTGCCGGGGGACTGACGATCTCAAAGATGAGGGAACGGTATAATGGCTGATGCTGCAATCAGAAGCTTTGCGGCTGTGGAATTGATGATCCTGATCAACGCAGAGGAGATCACTGCACGGAGTGTGGCGGTCTCTCTTTGCGTTTTTCTGTTTGCAGAGTTCAGTGCCCTCGCGGAGCGGAAGAAAAGATGGCTGTCTGATTTATTCCTGGCAGTTTCGTTTGCGGTGACGTTTTCCGCCATCCTGGTGGCAGGATTGCAGGGAATCGGCCTGGTCATGTTTGCTGCAGTTCTGTATTCGACCGTTTTTCTCATCTTTTTGAGCAGGAAGGTGTCGGCACTGCAGGACCGCCTGCATCAGACCTGTGATGATGGAAAGGAGCTGGAAAGACTCCTCAGAACCCAGAACCGGTATCTGATTCATGAACAGGATGCCCAGATCCGTCTGGCGACAATGTCGGAACGAAACCGAATCGCCCGGGAGATTCATGATAAAGTAGGGCATCTTCTTTCACGTGCGATTCTTTACCTGGGCGCTGTCAGAACCGTCAACAAGGATGAGATGATGGACAGGCAGCTTTCCATCCTGTCGGATACGCTCGATGAAGCGATGCAGAAGATGCGGCAGTCCGTCCATGATCTGCACGACGAGTCCATCGATCTGGGAGGGAATCTGGAACATATTCTGTCGGAGCTCAGAAATTTTTCTGTCGAACGGGATCTGGATCTGGATTGTGACATTCCGCGTGAATGCAAGCTGGCGATTCTGGGGATCACAGAAGAGGCTGTAACCAATATCGTCAGACATTCCAGCGGAACCCGGGTGCAGGTCATCCTGCATGAAAACCGTGATTTCTGTACCCTTTCTGTCTCGGACAACGGATCAGTATCCGAAGAGATCAGACAGAGAGTCCGGAGCGGGCTGACGGATGGTATTGGTCTCTCCAACATACGGGAACGGGCAAGGAGCTGCGGCGGAGATGCTTACTTCTATACGGATGATGGGTTTACGGTGTACGCCAGGCTCCCGGTGAGAGAAGAAACAAACGCAGCAAACACGGAAGCAGAATGAGTGCATCCATCAGGAGAATGAACAAGACGGGGATGTTTGGTTTATGGAAGAAAAGAAGACGGTTCTGATAATTGATGACGATGACCTGATTACCATGTCTCTTGAGATGATCCTTTCAGCGGACCCGGAATTTGAGGTTATCGGAAAAGGGAGCTGTGGTGCGGACGCTGTTCGTATGTATGGGGAACTCTCTCCGGATATCCTGTTGTCTGATATCCGCATGCCTGACATGTCAGGGCTGGACGCGGCGGAAAGGATCCTGTCACGGGATCCGAATGCTGTCATTCTTTTTCTCACAACCTTCTCAGATGACGAGTATATTGTAAAAGCGCTGCAGCTTGGCGTGAAAGGCTATCTGCTCAAGCAGGATTACCGGTCCCTGACACAGTCTCTGAGGGCCGCATTGAATGGGCAGTCTGTTTTTGGAGGCGCCGTGGTGGACAGACTGCCGGTGCTTATGAGGGAGGAACGGAATCCCTTTGACTACAGGTCAAGAGGAATCACGGACAGGGAATACGCTCTGATTCAGCTTGTTGCCGAGGGTGATTCCAACAGAGAAATTGCTGACAGATTGTTCCTGTCAGAGGGAACAGTACGGAACTATCTGTCGCAGATTCTGGAAAAGCTGAATCTGAGGGACCGGACACAGCTGGCAATCTTTTACCTGAAGCACAGCAGATAATGCGAATCCAATGGCTGCTCCACCACATGGAGGCGCAAAATGACCTGCAGGAAAGTCAATGATTCTGTTTTACAACTGATTTCGCTTCAGCGGGATGGTTGAGGAAACGGGGGCTGTCTGCTATAATGAAAAACCGCATTATAAGACGAATGCAGGAGTAAAGGGCCGTGCCTCAGGACTTTCCGGAGTCTGGCTCTGGCCTTTATCAGAAGGAGAGATCAAAAAGCCATGAAATTAGGAATCGAACAATATCGGCCAGTTTCATGCAAGTCCATGTATCTCCACAAAAGTCTCTGAAACCCTGTAGAATCAATAAAAACCCCAATTACAAAGTACATATAAGTTCATGCAGCCGGAATATAACTTCACGCCAGATTGGCCCAGTAATTGGCCCAGTGGAGAGTTAGAGATGATCGTAGCCGGCGGAAGAGCCTGATAGAATAACTATTATCGAAATCACAAATTGTGTTTTCGATAGAAACCTGGAAGTTGAACGTTTAAAAATGGCAAAGAATAGTAACGCTCTTCCAATTTGGAATCTCGATATTGGAGGTAATATACTTTGGTTGATACTAATAACGAAATCATGATAGTGAACGAACAGGATCTGCGAGATAAAATATATGTCATCCGTGGCCAGCAGGTAATGCTTGATACAGATCTTGCAGAGATATATGGGTATGACCATAAAGGGTTCAATAAGCAGGTAAAGAATAACGAAGTGAGATTTGATGAAGACTTTCGGTTTCAGCTCACTAAAAGTGAAGTTGAAGATTTGCGGAGTAAAAATTACGCCGCAAATATCAGTCCTAAGAGTCGTTCATTGCCCTACGCCTTTACGGAACAGGGAATCTATATGCTGATGACCATCCTAAAGGGTGACCTGGCGATCAGGCAAAGCAAGACGCTGATCCGGCTCTTCAAGAGCATGAAAGATTATATCATAGAGAATCAGCAGCTCATGATCACGCAGAGAGACTACAGTGCTCTTGTGGATAAAGTAAACAGCAATACAGCGGATATCCAGACTATTAAGGAAAACATGGTCACCAAAGCCGATCTCTCCGATTTCATGAAGCTCTTCGATTCTGGGATCGAGCATGAGGAAGTCCTGATCCTCGATGGTGAACCTTTTAAAGCCGATGAGGCCTATCAGAAGATCTATCGCAGGGCAAGAAGCAAGATCATCATTGTAGATGACTATATCGGCGTGAAAACACTGCATCACCTGGCGTATGCAAAGCCGGCGGCAAAGATCACGGTAATAAGCGACAATATGGCCCGTCCCCGTCTGAGCCTGACAGAGTTCAATGATTTCATGACCGAGAATCCGGGCCGCAGGATCACATTCCTTAAATCACTGCGTCGTGCTCATGACCGGTATATCGTGCTGGATGAAGGCACGAAGGAAATGAAAGTATATCACTGCGGCGCATCCAGCAAAGACGCCGGGAACCGGATCACAACAATTACCCGGATCAAGGACATAGATGACTACAAAGCAACGATAAAGGCAATGCTTGGAAATCCGCCGCTTGTTTTAAGGTGAGAACCGAATATATATAATAAAGCAGCTATTTGAGGGAGGGACTGATCATCTCTTCCTCTTTTTTGTACTGCTTTTTCCACGCTTGCTGAGCGGGCTTTTCAGCAGTTTTGATTTCTTCAGAATGCTGACCAGCGCAGCAAATTCTTCTGTGGTGAGCCGGTCATAATTGATCCCGAGCTGCATACAGAAGATTTTTGCCTGACGTTCATGATCACTGCCGGTAAATGCTGCCGCTTCTTCCATGCCTTTGCGGATATCTTCAGCAAGTGTGCTCTCGGGCGCGGTGGAAGCGTCCTTTTTATGTGCTTCGCGGATATCGGATACGATCGGACGCAGGTCTTCGCTGATGCGGGAATAGAAGTATTCGTCCTCTTTTATCTGCGCGGCAGCCAGCGTCTTCAGATACAGATCCGGATCCTCCGGCTGGTATTTATCGATTATGTTCTGTCTTGCGGCATTAATGACACTGTTGATGGTCTCTATCTGCATGGAAGCGATCCGATCCACGTAGATCTCGATATCCGCAAGCAGCGACGGAAAGTCTTTATGAATGACCATTTCGGACAGCAGTCGGTTATTCAGCTTTCCGCTTTTTAACATAGTTAGCATATCATCACTCAGATGCAGATCGGACAGATCTGTGTTAGGGTGATTTTTGTTTTCCGTCATTCCGAGAAGATAATCGGTGGAAACGCCGTAATATCTTGCCAGAGTAGTGATGGCGTTTAGGCTGATATCTTTATATTCATCTACCTCGTAGCTGCCCAATGCGGAAGAGGACAGCCCGGTTTCGGCTGCAAGTTCTTCCAGGGTAAGGCGGCGTTCAGTTCGCAGATCTTTTAACCTTTCCTGAACAGTAAGTTTTGCTTCCATAGTGCTGCTCCAATCCAGACACGGTCTTCTTTCTTATGAGTATAACACAGGGTTCCGAAAGCGTGGAAATCTTCATAAAATCATGAAAAATCCTACGTTTTGGCTATACGGGAGACGCTCATTTTTTCAGATAAGCTGTGGTTACAACCGAATGAGCGTTCCGAGTTGATATATACCGCGAAGACCTTATAGGAGGGAGCGAGCGCACACTGGGAGGTGTGATGACACAGCGCCGAGCAGGGGACTTGCCTGTCAGA
>Ga0256405_10006293_pt1 | contig 19205 bp, 16 predicted proteins | sample RumenRJG_02DNA_FD_189096 | JGI IMG/M metagenome (GOLD analysis project Ga0256405, IMG submission 189096) | Bovine rumen microbial communities from Lethbridge, Alberta, Canada - RJG_02 | ecosystem: Host-associated > Mammals > Digestive system > Stomach > Rumen | place: Canada: Alberta... | reverse complement strand
ATAACTAAGCGTTGAACAGATGTAATCAGGAACACTAAACTTTCTATCTCGCTCCATCATTCCTGCTGCTATAACATGATCATGAATACTTTCGTGACTTATTACAGCAAATGGAGACTTATGAGCTAGATTTGAAGGGATGATTTTTGTTAGAATTTCTGACATGGGATTTCCTTTTATAAGTTGTTGGTTAGTAATTACAATTTTATAAAAGAAATCCCTTTTTGTTTATTCCTGCACCTTACTAGGTATTGATTAACAAAAGTCCAAAATTCTGTATAAATTCTTCCTTTACCTAAGCCAAATCACGTTATGATTAATGAGCACAAATCGCTTTCTTAAGCCATTTAATATTTCTTAAATTTAAAGAGTAGATCACACTTTGCAAAAAAGTGTTATATTTCAACAAGATACTAAGATCTTGGATATATATTAATATATAGAAAGCGCTGCAAAATTTCTTACCCCAAACTTCTCAAAATCAAGTCAAAAACTCATCTTAAAAATTCCCAAAATCGCATACAAATAGGCATGGCAGATTTTTGCCACTTGGATAATCAAAAATATTCTTTCTCATTTTCGCTTTTATCTAAGATTTTAAAATTCATACTTTTTACTTATTTTTCAATAAGATATTTTATTTAAAATTTTGGTATTTAAAACTTGGCACGCATATAGCATATATAAAAGTATCACTAAGTGTATTTGCCACCTTTGGAGAGAAAGGGACAAATAAAGAGCAACTTAGAGATATGAAAAACACCAAGTAATTGGCTTTTTTGGGGAGAAAAATAAAATGGCTCTATATGTACAAACTAACACAACTTCTTTGAACTCTCAAAGAAAGTTGAACACAGCAACTAAGAATCTTGATTCTACTTATCAACATTTAGCATCTGGTTTACGTATTAACTGTGCTAAAGATGATGCAGCAGGTCTTCAGATCTCTAACCGTTTAACTAGCCAAATCAATGGCTTGAAGCAAGGTAATCGTAACGCTAACGATGGTATCGCACTATGTCAAACCATGGAAGGTGCTCTAGATGAGACAACTTCTATGCTACAGCGTATCCGTACTCTAGCTCTTCAGGCAGCTAACGGTACTAACACCACTATTGATAGACAGGCAATTCAAGAGGAAGTTATCCAACTATCTCAAGAAATTACCCGTATTGCATGTAAGACCACCTATGCTGGTAAACAATGCATCGCAGGTGTAACTGGCAAGGATAAAGGCGGTGTTCTAAACTCAAATGGTGACATTGAGTTCCAAGTTGGCGCTTATGCAAATGATACCTTAAAGCTATCTATGAAAAACGGCTTTACCTTATCAGGTATTTGCATGGACGTTAAAAAAGATGGAGCAGCAGCACCAATTACCGTAACTGGTACTAACGCTGATAACAATGCTAATGGTATGTACAAACTAGATGGTTTTTATACCTTCTCAGTACACTCAGCATCATCTGCTCAGAAAACTATTGCTACCATCGATAGCATGATCAATGTAGTTGATTCTCATCGTGCAGCCTTAGGTGCTCTACAAAACCGTATGGAATCAACCATCCGCAACCAAGAAAACGTAGCTGAAAACGTATCTGATGCAAGATCACGTATCCGTGATGCAGATTACTCTGAAGAGGCATCAAACTTAACAGCTCAGAACATTGTTCAACAAGCTGCAACCACAATTTTAACTCAGGCTAACCAAAGACCTCAGATCGCAACTAGCCTTCTAGGTGGTTAAACCTTAGCTTAACAAACTCCCCATAGGTGCCTAGGGTCAACTCTAGGCACGCGAGGATAAGTTAAGCTAAGAAACTAAGTTTTCTTGATTGTTCAAGAGAATAAGTATGTTTGTTTATCCAAAAATTTGACTAAGACTTAAAGTAGCTATTAAAGGCTACCTATCGTCGTTGCTTGTAGATAAACAAAAGCTAAAAGGTTGGCCTATGAAAAAGACAAGAAAAAAGCGGTAGGACTTACTCTTACCGCTTGTGCTTTAGGTACTACCTAAATAAAACTTTAATTAAACCTTTCAAAATTAAGCAAAAACCGAAATTCCTACCTTATTTTGCAAAGCTTCCATCTTATCTTGAGATTGCACCTGCTGATAAGCATTAACTTGCTTTGATTGAGTTGTACGGTTACTCTTTTGCTCTTCGTATTCTGAATAGACATCTTCATAGGTAGCTTGAGATGCCATCTTATTAACACTTTTAGCTTCAGCCTTGAAAGATGCTAATTTCTCGTCTTTTGGATTATTTTGGGCATTAGCTCTTTGTTGCTCGTCAATACGTTGACGATTAGTAGCGCTTTGAATAAATTGGAAATTGCTTCCTGCGTTAACTGAGCTTACAGACATACATACCTCAAAATAAGTGTTTATTTAATTGTAAGATCTTGTGGCAAGTTTTGCCACTTTCACCAATCAAAACTTTGGCCTACATTTACTTTTTTATGATTTATAAGCCAGTTGTTTGAAAAGCTACTAGCTAAGTGTCTTTTTTCAGCTTGTTACTTATTTGGAACTTGATAGCTAGTGCTGCTCAGATACCTTCTTCCAGGTCACTTCATTTCTTACATAAAGTGGCAAAGCATCTTGCGCTTCAACTATGTCTCCAGTTTCAAACTTTCTTTGGCCTTCAGTTAAGATATACTGAGCCTTTGGAAAATCTGCTATACTCTCAAGTACAGCAATATCACCATCAGTACTTGCCTCATTGATAATGGCAATACCAGTACCTGCGCCAATTAAATTATTTGAGCCATTAACTAGCTCTTTGACTTTATTTACAGCATCTACAGGCTTTAACACACGCTCTTCATCAAGTAAGGTTAAATTACGATTTTCATCTAACTTGTAAACAGCTAAATACACCTCACCCATGCGTGCATCAATTGAAGATACGATGTAATCAGGAGTTGTTTGAGTATTTGACAAAGCTTCAATAGCAAGTGCTTTAAGAGAGGTAACCAAAGCTACCTTCTTATCTAGAGCAAGAGCTATTCCTTGAGCGGTAGAGGCAGCAATACGCACACCTGTAAATGAGCCAGGACCTGTTGATAACACAATGCCGTCTAACTCATCTTTAGAAACTTTTGCCTCTTTTAAAACCTCATCAATCATTGGCAAGATCATCTCTGCATGCTTTTGCGCAGCGCTAATTGATCTAAAAACAATCTTTTCATTATTTTTTAAAGCTACAGAGCAATTCTCTGTGGAGGTTTCAAGTGCTAAAAGTTTCATATACCCATCCTTAATTTTGGGCATTATTTTAACACAATTAGGTTATTTTAAGAGTTGATAAGGTGTGAGATATTATGACTTAGAGCTTGTCTAAATCATCTTGAGTAAGTTTTGGGATGTCACTATCTTCAATGTCGCTTGCCTTTTTGGTCATAATGTTAGCTTCATGATTTAAAGCGCTAGCTCTAGCCTCGTCGCTGACACCAATGAACATTAACATCTCGTCAAGTGAGTGACACTCGGTCATCTGAGGCAAGGATTTTAAGAAGATCTGACCAAAGTTTTTAGTCTCTAATCTAGGATCGGCAATGATGATACCGCCTTTATCGGTTTCATGGCGGATAAGACGTCCTACACCTTGACGGAGATCAATAACCGCCTCAGGCACACAAATTCTAATAAAGTGATTAGTCTTAGGATTTTTAATATCAAAGACTTTACAGCGAGCTCTAAATACAGGATCTGAAGGTGTTTCAAATGGTAGTTTATCAATAACTACCAAAGACAAAGCATCTCCTGGTACATCCACGCCAGCCCAAAAAGATGAGGTTCCAACTAAGATAGCTTTACCATTTTCTTTAAAGCGCTTGATGATCTCTGGATTTGACATACCCTTATTTTGACAAAAGATAGTTTTCTTGTCCTTATAGCGATTTAAAAGCGCTGCATAGCAACTATTTAATGCCTGATGCGAGGTAGTTAAAAAGAAGATACCACCTTTTACTCTATCAATTAAAGGAGAAAGGCTATCTACTAACAGCGCCATACGATTGTCATTATTAAGTGATGGATAGGTAAAGCCTTTTAAAATTGAGGATTGCTTTACATAATCAAAGTTACTTGCTACCTCAATTTTAGGAGTGGCCAAATCACCACCTAAATCACGTAAGAACTTTTTAAAATCGTGATTTACAGAAATCGTAGCAGAGGTTAATAAGACTGATAAGAAACTTAACTGTGCTTTATTTAAATACTCACCAAAGACATCAGAGATCTCAAGTGGGGTTAAATTCATCGCATAGCTCTTACGGCCGATATCTACATAGCCTACATACTTACCAAAGTAAGGATTTTTACCTTCATCTTCATTATCAAGATTCATTAAGGCTACAACTGTATCTCTTTGACAAGACACAAAATCAGCTATCTTTTTGAAAACTTCTTTGTCGTTATCTTCAAGCTCGCGCAGATGTCTTTCAGTAAGTTTAAGCTCAGTGTAAAGATATCCCATCTTTTGCCTAAACTCTTTATTGACCTCTTGATAATGCTCCATCTCACGAGTATCAGACTCATAGTAGTCATAGTACTTGTAGTAAAGAATATTGCGCTTGTTCTCGCCACCTGCCTCAGCGGTTAAAAAGTAAGCTCCTAATTCTTGATAGGCTCTAAAAAGGTGTTTAAATCTCTCTTCAGTAGGACCAATCGGCACGCCTTTAATATTCTTTTTAATAAAGACTAAATCTTCTTTTAAACGCTTGATATCGTGACTGCCAATGCTATGAGATAAGTGCTCACGGCCAATTGAAGGTAACTCATGAGCCTCGTCAAAGATAATCGCGTTGTACTTTGGCAGCATGATAGGAGCTTTATCAAGATCAAAAGGATCATCAAAGCCCATGGATGAGAAAAACAAGGAGTGATTGATGACCACGACTTTAGACTGCGTTGCCTTTTGTCTTGCTAAATATGCAAAGCAGTTTTCTGAAAACTTACATTTAGAGCGATGGCAACTTTCTGATGAGCAGGTGATCTTTTCAACTAAAGCTTTGCGAAACTTTGAGTTAACCTCAGCAAAGTCACAGCATGGAGCATCTTGAGCAATTTCTAAATCAGATCTATCAATGAGCATTTGCAGTTTAGCTAAATCTTCTTTAGTTAAAAAAGAAGCCTTAGCCCCCTCATCTAAAAGCTCTTCATCTGACTTATGCTTAACCTTTTTACCCTCTACTGTCTTTACTTTCAAGCTTGCAGTATCAGTACTGTCTTTAACCTCTTCAAAGTTTAGGGCATGAGTTTTGACAAATTCATCTGAGACTTCTTCAAACTTACGACGGCAGAGGTAGTTACTAAAGCCTTTTAAGGACATAAAGTCAGGACGTAAATTTAAGATATCAAAAAGATTAGGTAAGTCTTTTTGTACAAGCTGATCTTGAAGGGCTTTTGAGGCTGTGGAGATCACCACCGTCTTTTGCGATAAAATTGCAGGAATTAAATAAGCAAAGGTTTTACCAGTACCAGTACCTGCCTCACAGACTAAAACTCTTTCATCAGCCTTACCATAAACAGTATCTTGCCAAGCTTTAGCCATAGTAAGCTGTCCATTACGGACTTTAAAGCCAGGAATTTTTTTAGCAAAAATACCACCTACACCTAGAACTTTTTCCACGTCTAGGTGATGCAGATTAGCTAGATCTTGATAAAGTTTAGAAGTTTGTTTATCAGCTTCTTCACTTAAGTGCTGTAGGTACTCTTTGTATTCCATACCTAGATTATACTTGTTTTTATGACTTAGCTTTTAAGACTTAGATTTTAAGTACATGCATGTAACAATTTTTACAGTCACAAAGAATTTTAAAGTTTTGCCCACTGACTAAAAGCGTGAAACCAGTCACCTTACCACCTTGCTTTGAGCACTTGCCATATTGGTTTATAAGACAATACTTAGTGGTCATCACTGAGTCTTTGATGATCTTATCTAATCCTATATCATCAAGTCCTACGGAGCAGCCACACTCTTCATAGGCTTGTCTTGAAGTAGTATTTAAGACTAAGCGTGAATCTACACGTGGATATGGGTAAGTTTTTTCAGATACAAGCTTAAATGGGATTAAGTAATTATCTTGATTTGAAGCTTCGGTATCTTGTGAAATCTTAGTATTTTCACTTTGTTTAAAGCACTCAATAAATTGAGCTACACACTCTCGACGTAAGGTGTTAATCAAAGAAATGGGAGCGGTTACCTTATTCAAATTTCCTTTAATTTGAGTTTTACTACATACAAACAAAGGATCAACTTTCTTAACTAAGGTTTGCTCAAGTTTGTCTTTTGAAATTGCTTTTAATTCATCACTGTAATTGATAACTAAAGTTTTAGTGTAAGTAATACCTAAGTTATAGTTATCTTGAGCCTTTAATACTAAAGCAATACTACGCTTAGACTTATCAAAGTTATCAGCGAAGATAACATCATTTTGCTTGTTGTCATTAGTCTTGTTATCTAAATTCTTATCAAAGTTCTCAAGAATACTTAAATCTAATGAATACTCAACTGTTCTTAAGGCAAAGTCTTTTTGCTTAAACTTACTTTCAAAATCGACATCAACATTCTTAAAAACTACAGTGTTTGGCTTTAAGTTTAAACTTCCTAAAACCTCAAAGGTTGCTTCATTGCCTTTAATTTGTACAACTTTATTAACTCTAAAGCCTTCAACAGTATGTACTCGCTCTGAGGTTAAATTGCTCTCTTTATTTACAGGTGCTTTTAAGTAAGTTAAGCCATCACCGTTATTAATGGTAGTTTGATTAAATAGCTTTATTAAAACTACAGTTAAATTGCCTTTGCGTTTTATAGAGACAATCTTGCCAGTTTTAACACCTAAAAACTTAGGAGTTAAGTCATTGACAAGATCATCTTTATTATCCATTAAAAGGCCATCGGTAAAGCCACGGTTGAAGGTCTTGTTTAAATCTGGAGTGAAATTATATGAACTTTTACCTACGCTTAGACGAGTGCAGTTTACGCCCTCTTTTTGGAGTTCTTTAATAGCTTTATCTAACTTTTGATTAAAATAAGCTGTGGTATTAGCTACATACAAAGGATCTTTAAGTCTACCTTCAAGTTTAAAAGAGCTAACACCTGCTTTAATTAAATCTTGTAAATGCTTTTCTTGATTATTATCTTTTAAGGACAATAAATGTCCTACCGCTATCTCTTGATCATCTTTAAAAAGCTGCATTGGCAAGCGGCAAATTTGTGCGCACTCACCGCGGTTTGCAGAGCGATGCTTTAATAAATCTGAGATATGGCAAATACCAGAGACTCCTACACACAAAGCGCCCATGACAAAGGCTTCAAGTTTTAAATTAGGACAAGCCTCATGAAATTCTTTTATCTGAGCTAAAGTAAACTCACGAGGCATTACTACTTGTTTAATTCCTAACTTTTCATAAAACTTAAGCTTTTCAACAGTATCAATACAGCATTGAGTGGAGGCGTGTAATTCTAGATTTTTGGGGATCTTAAGTTTAAAAATACCTAAATCTTGAACGATTAGAACATCTACCCCAATTTCAGAGAGTTTATAGATGAGATCTTGAGCCTCAAGCAATTCATTATCATGCAGTAAGGTATTTACCGTAACATGCACTTTAGCTTTAAAGCTATGGGCAAGGCTTACAATGTCTTTTAAAGATTCTAAGGAATTGGTGGCAGCAGCCCTAGCGCCAAAGCTAGGACCACCTATAAAGATTGCGTCAGCGCCACATTTTAAAGCAACGGTGGCGCATTCTAAATCACGGGCTGGAGATAATAATTCTAGTTTAGTCGTCAATTGAGAACTTTGCATAAACTTGAGATTCAACTACCTGCTTTTGAGGAGTATAAGTTCCCTCTACAGAGCCTTCTGCGTTATCCATCATTGAAGCTTTCATTAAACGAGCACCAACAATTGGCTGAGCTTCAGTTTCATAACCAAACTTTAATAAGCAAGGTTTGCCTAATTTTACATCAAAGCCCTCAGCTAATACTTGAGCTTTTTTCTTAGCATCAGCAATAGCTAGCTTTTGTGCCTGTTTAATTAAGTCTTGATTATCTTTAAGCTGATAATCTACAGAGTTAATCTCGCTAATACCACTATCAAGAGCTGCCTTATTTACCTTATCAATTAAATCGAAGTCTTTAAGTTCAATTGAGACAAAGCGATTAGCTACATAACCATCAAAGATACGTTTACGCTCAGTATAGTGATAAGTTGGATATACAGAAATTGACTGAGCTTTAATTAAGTCTTTATCAACACCTAAGGCAGTTACTTTCTTAATTAAAGAATTTACTTGCTCTTCAACGGTGTCTTTGGACTTTTTAGCTTTATCTGACTTAAAAGTTGCATTAACAGAAATAATGGCAACATCAGGCATAGCCTCGATACGGCTTTGACCATTAACTTCAATGACACCTGCCTTATTGCAATCATAAGCCTGGGCGCTAAATGAAGTAGCACCTAACATTGCAGTAACTAGAGCTACTAATTGAGCTTTTTTTAAATTCTTTAAATTAGACATAAATACCTCACACAAAAAGGCGTTCAACAAAGTAATAATTAAAGCCTAAAAACAAAAAGGCCTTACAGTGAATATTTGCACTATAGGGCCTTTTGCTTAGATTAAACTTAGATTATTTCTTGTGTAACTGACGTGATGCTTCAGCTGCTGAAATTACCATCTCTAGTGATGAGTGAGCATCTGATGCAGCTTCAACAGCAGCACCTACAGCACCTTCTAAGATTGGAGCATCAGCAATGCGTACACGCTGCTTTAAAGTATCATCTAACATAGAAATAGCAGCCTGTGAGCTAATCACACCTGAACCTAGGTCGCATAGAACTGCAACGCCGTCGCCTTCATCAGCCTTCTTAATTGCATCTAAGATGCGCTTTGGATCGGTGCCTAACTTACCTTCAGCATTACCACCTGCTGCAATGATAGGTAATTTTTGCTCGCCAGATGCTGAGATCTGCTCAACCATATCACAAATACCTTCTGCAACCTTAACGCTGTGAGAAACCACTACGATACCAATCATGGAACAACTCCTTGAAAAACTAATTCTTTGTAATTACGTATTAACGTATATTCTAATAAAAACAGTTGCTTAAAAATTCTACATTATTCACATAGTAATAATTTATTGCACTTAAGTTAAAGCTACCTAAACCTATCGTGCCTACGATACTTTCTTTCATACCGTGTTTTAAATCTGTATCGCTTGTACTATGTATAGCACAATACACACAAATATCAAAGAAAATTAAGCATTTTTGAAACAAATTTTCAATGATACTTACGAATTACGGAAATTACAGGTCCTATAACCACCACTCTACTCTCTTCATTTAAAGGAATTGGTGAAAAGTCTTTATTATGTGGAATGAGCATAGGATGCTTACCAAGTCTTATCTCTTTAATCGTAAACTCATTATCAATAGAGGCTACAACAATATCCCCATTTCTTACCGGTACTGAAGAGTCTACTAACACATAATCTCCACTCATAATGCCAGCATCTTTCATCGATTCACCATGAACTTGATAGATGTAAGTAGATGATGGAGAGCGCACTAAAAACTCATTAACATCTAAGTCCCCATCAATATAGCCACCGTTTGGAGCCGGAAAGCCTGCTTCAATGGTATCGGAGGCTAGAGGTAGTTTTACATGAGAATGAGCCTCTGAGGCTGTACCTAATGAGGTTAAAGTAATGTCATCTTGCATAGAAATTACTAACAAATACTAGTAGTAGAAAATACAAAGCCCTGCATGACAGGGCCTAGATATTTTAAATAGATTAGATTAAATACTCAATATTGATTTGAATAGCTAAATGAATTGTTAAGACTTAGGCATCCTCATCAATTCTTGAACCGATGACATAGACATCAGCTAAATTAGCTTTATTCGAGGTGATCTCATCGATGAGCTCTTCGTTAAAGTCCTTTTCTTTATCGCTGTTGTCTATGGCTTTATACTTAGGCTCTTTTTGCTCCTTTTTGCCAATTTCACGAGACTTACTTGCTTTAGTAGTAGCTGCGACTCTGCGTCTGTAGACTAAATTTTCCGCGCCTAAAGCAGGACGAGGTAATACAGAGTACAAAAGTTCTTGTGCCATGTTTGCCTCCTTAAAGTTTTTCTCTTTTTCTTACCTTATTAACGGCAAAAATTAAAATTTCTAAACTTCTTACTTTAAGTATAGGTCATAAGCTTTAAATATGGTTCTGAACAGTCAATATTCAAGAATTTGTAAGTCAAATTTGAGCAATTTTCATCTTGCTAATTGTGCTATAATTTTTTACATCTATTATTTGAATTATCAAAGTTTTTAACTTGATACAAAGTTTTACAAACAACGAGGTCATCATGAGCGAAGAGACTATTTTTACTAAGATCATTAAAGGCGAGATCCCATCAAAGCAAGTTTATCACGACGATTTAGTTACCGCTTTTGAAGACATTAACCCTAAGGCTAAACACCACATCCTAATTGTTACTAACAAGCCAATTCCTACAGTATCTGATGTAGAGCCAGAAGATGAGCAGTTAATGGGCCACTTATTTATCGTAGCTCGTAAGATTGCTGAGCAACTAGGTGTTGCCAAGTCTGGCTACCGTTTAATCGTTAACTGCGGTAAAGATGGTTGCCAGGAAGTTCCTCACATTCACATGCACTTCTTAGCAGGTGGTAATTTAGGTTTAGGCGGTTTCCCTGAGAATAAGTAAGTCATGTTTTTAAGAAAACTCTCTTTAATCTCAATTGCTGTAGGTGCCCTAGCACTATCTGCTTGTAACACCTACTATTTTGACAGTTCAATTGGACCTGATGGTCAGCAAGTTGTTACTCAAAAGGCAAAAGCTAAAGCTAAGACTACAAAAAAAGCACCTGTCAAAAAGAATACTCAAAATAAGGCACAGCTTAATAAGAACAAAGCTCTACTTACCCCTTCTCAAAATGAAGGCTTAGTAACAGTCAATGAGAATAACACTGCAGCTTTATCTGATGTTGGTGTGGTAAAACCTTTTGCCCAAGATGCGCAAGGTAATGATTTATCAACTAACGAGTCTTTAAATCAAAAGGCACAAGAAGTTTTAGGTACTACTAATAGCAACGAGCAAACAAGAGCATTAGTTACCCCGGTTGTTGATGTAAATCAAACTCCAAGTGGGGATTTAAAACCATTTGTTGAAAATGAAAATCCACAAAACTTAAATAAGCTTGAGCCTATTAATAACAATAGTGAGCCTGTAGTAAATCTTGATGTACCTGGTATTGAAAGCATCATCGATGAGGACAGTCCTGATAAGTGTGGAGCAAATTCTGCGCAAAAGGCAGCCTCAACTGCGCAAAAGCTTTCATTAAATCATGCTAAACGTTTAGTCAACGAGCAAGGCCCAATCTATGTTGCACCTACTATCATTCCAGAAAGTGCTCAAGATTGTGTCCAAGATGTCTCTGGTGTGATTTATCAGACCTTATCATCTCAAGGCATTAAAGCGGTTACAGGTGGTATGAGTGTATCTCAAAACACCGGATCATCTGCCTTAATTCCGGCTCTTGTTAGAGCATGTCGTCAAAAAGGCATTAGATTATTGAATGTCTCAATTGTGCGTCACATTGGGCACAAGACAGTAATTACCATTCGTAACATCCGTGTTAAAGATGGTATTACCCTAGTGCAGAACACTACTCAAATTTAGTGTTTGTCTAAGTTATTTTAATTACAAGCAGTGCCTAGCACTGCTTTTTGTGTTTTTATGATTAGTTTATCTGATGTAACCATTATGCGTGGTACTAAGACTTTATTAGATCACGCATCAACTAGTATTTTTCCTGGTCAAAAAGTAGGTATCATCGGTCGTAATGGCTGTGGTAAATCAACTTTATTTGCTGCAATCAAAGGCGATGTAGCAACCGAAAGTGGCAATATCTCGGTGCCTCGTGGCTTTAAGATCTCATCTGTAAGTCAGCAAACACCATCTTTGGATATCCCTGCTTTAGATTATGTCAAGCAAGGCGATCTTGACCTTCAAGAACTACTTCGTGAAAAAGAGCGAGCTTACGCACAAAACAATGGTGAAAAGATTGCACTAATTGAAGATAAGCTAGGTATTGCAGGAGCTTGGACTATTGATAGCCGCGCTAAAATTTTAATGCATGGCTTAGGCTTTAGTGAAGATGAGATGGGCAAAGCGGTAAAAGAGTTCTCAGGTGGTTGGAGAATGCGTTTAAACCTAGCGCAAGCTCTAATCTACAAGTCTGATGTACTCTTACTTGATGAGCCTACTAACCACTTAGACTTAGATACTATTATCTTCCTTGAAAACTACTTAAAGAGCTATCAAGGCACTATCATGTGTATTTCCCATGATAGAGACTTCTTAGATACTTTCTGTAGCCATATTCTGCACTTTGAGGCAGCAAAACTTGTAACCTACACTGGTAACTACTCAGATTACGAAAGATTACGCGCTGAGCGCATTCGCTGTGAAAAAGCCAACCGTAAGCGTGAAGAGGCCTCTCTTGCCCATATGCAAGACTTTGTGGAGCGTTTTAGATATAAAGCATCTAAAGCTAAACAAGCTCAAAGTATGTTAAAGGCCATCGATAGACTTAAACTTACTGCAGTTACTGCAGAAGAGTCCCCTTATCACATTCACTTTCAAGATCCAGAGCGCACTGTAGATATCATTGCCGACTTAAAAGAGCTTGATTGTGGCTATGGCGATGAATCAATTTTAAAGAACATCAACTTGATGTTAATTAGAGGCGATCGTATTGGTCTTCTAGGTCGTAATGGTCAAGGTAAGTCTACTTTAATTAAGACTTTATGCTCAGTCATCCCTCCTGTCAAAGGCACTGTCACCTTAGGTAAAGGCATTAAGATTGGCTACTTTGCGCAGCATGAGCTAGATCAACTCTCAGGACAGATGAGTGCTTTAGATCATTTACGCGCCATTGATCATGATGCTAAAGAAAAAGACTTACGTACTTTCTTAGGTTCATTCTCTTTTAGTGGCGATAAGGCTACAGCTAAAGTTGAGACTATGTCAGGTGGTGAGCAGGCTCGTCTTGCTCTTGCTATCGTTGCCTATCAAAAGCCTAATTTATTACTTTTAGATGAGCCTACTAACCACCTAGACTTAGATATGCGTGAGGCCCTATCTTTAGCCTTATCTAGCTACCAAGGTGCTTTAATTTTAGTATCCCATGATAGACACTTATTAGAGGCAATTGCTGATAAACTCTGGCTTATCGATGATGGTAAGGTAAGTGAGTTTAATGGTGACTTAAACGACTATCAAGAGTTCCTAAACAAGAAGAACAAAGAGTATAAAGACAAGTTAGATAGCAGTGAGAATAACTCACAAAATGGCCAAATTACTATGTCAAATGCGGCTAAAGCTCAAACTTACAAGACTAAAGAGCAAAAGAAACTTGAAGCTCAAAAGCGTCAAGCTTTGCGTCCTTTAAAGCTTGAAATTGAAAAGCTTGAAAAACACATGGAAAAGCTTAAAAAGGATATGGCTGCAATTGATGAGGCTTTAGCTGACGGCTCTTTATATCAAACAGATAGTGCTAAGGCTCAAGAGATGTCTATAAATCGCGCTAAACTTAATGATGAGCTTGATGAGACAGAAATGACCTGGCTTGAAAAGCAAGATGAGCTTGAAAAAGCCCAAGCTCAATAAGATCTAAAAAGCAGCCTTTAAAGCTGCTTTTTCTTACCTAAATCATGATTAAATTCTTACCAAAGCCCTTGATTAGAACATGCTATGATTATTAACGTAAAGGTTCTTACCATCAAATCTAATTACAGAGCGGTATTCATCCCCCACATTTACAAAGAAAGGATTTCCCTTAGCCTCGCCTGTAGTTTTAACCGTGATCTCTCCATCTACCTTCATAGGCTCTACTGTTGTATCTAAGTCAACATGGCCTGAGGATTCTAGAGGTAGCTTTTCTAAATCACGTACGCCATAGAATAGACCTACAATTTGACCTAAGGTAGCATTAGCTTTAGCTACATCAATTTCTTTTACAGTTGATAAGATCTCCATAGGAGAGTCTAAATTACCCTTAGCAGCCTTTCTAAATACCGGAATACTTAAAGACTTAATCATCACATCAAAATCAAAGTCAGTGATGTAATCCATTAAATTATCACCTGTAAGTTTGAAGTTTAAGTCAAAGTTACCATTGCGGTGACGATTGTGAGCACGCAGTTCAAGATCAGTATTTCTTGAAGAAAAGCCGTGAGTGTAAAAATCTTCAATTGAAAGCTTAGTATAGGCAAAGTCTTTGAGCTCACTAAAGCCTACAAAGGATGACTCATAGCTAATTGAGCCCAAGCTTGCCATATTAGTAAGATCAAGATTTGAGACTTTAAGTTTTGACTTAATTTCTTCGTCGGTATTGAAATCAACTTCTGCTTTTAGATCTAAAACCGGATGAGTATTATCAATGTAATTACCCTTAAAATCGATATCAAGTGAGCCACGTGAAGTAATTGCGTTGTAGTTAATTGATGAGGCACAATTAACTGTACTTAAATCAAGATTGATAATTGAATCTTGTTTAATAAGCTTTTCTAATAGTTTATGTAAGTCAAAGTCTATACTAGCATTTAAAAAGCCTTTATTGACATTAACTAGCACAAAGGTAAATAAGCCACTTTGTTTGTCTTTAATAAAGATCTTGCCAGAATCTGTAAAGAATCCCTTTTCAATTGGCTCATACTTAAACTCAATAGAATTAGCTACAAGTTCATTGCTTACTAAGCCTTGAGCATAATTATTAAGATTTGCTAAGTGATTATCTACAGTCTTTCCTGTGTAATAGACACCGGTACCATAAATGGCACCTAAAACAAGTACTGAGGCAATTGATTTAAAAAGAGTTTTCTTGACAGTCATAATTAAATAGAAAGCTTACAAAAAGGTATTACAAGATATTAGCTAATTTCTAAATTTTGTCAATTAAGAAAACAAAAAAGCTCAAGCAAATTAACAATTTAATTACTTGAGCTTCTTGATAATTAGAATAAATGATGATTATTTTTTCTTAGGCATTCTTAACATTTTTAATCAATCGAAAATTATTAAGAGTTTTTCTCACTGCTTAATGACATTAGTGTATCATAGATTTTTATTTTAACCAATTTTATATTCATATTTTTTAAATATGTGTAATAAACACAAACAATAAAGCCCAACTAGATACCAACAAATAGCATCTAATTGGGCTTTTACTTCAATTTTTGAGATTTTTAAACTAGCTTTTAGTTATTAGTTTTGACCTTTAATAGCCTGGCGACCTAAGAATATAGCCTCATCACCTAACTCTTCTTCAATACGAATTAGCTGATTGTATTTAGCAATACGATCACTTCTGCTCATTGAACCGGTCTTAATCTGACCACATGAAGTACCTACTGCAAGATCTGCAATAGTAGTGTCTTCAGTTTCACCTGAGCGGTGTGAAACAACGGCGGTGTAACCTGCGTCATTTGCCATCTTAATTGCGTTTAAGGTCTCAGTTAAAGAGCCAATTTGGTTAAACTTAATTAAAATAGAGTTTGCAATGCCCTTCTTGATACCTTCAGATAAGATCTTAGTGTTAGTTACGAATAGATCATCACCTACTAACTGTACGTGATCACCTAGTTTTTCAGTCTGGTACTTAAAGCCATCCCAATCTGACTCATTTTGACCATCTTCAATTGAAACAATTGGATACTCTTTCACAAGATTGTCTAGGTAATCAGTAAACTCTTTTGAAGTAAAGCTCTTACCTTCGCCTTTGAGCTCATACATATGAGTCTCTTCGTTATAGAACTCAGATGAGGCGCAATCCATAGCTAAGGTTACATCTTTACCAAATACGTAACCTGCGTTCTCAACAGCCTCTTTAATGCAAGCAAAAGCCTCAGCATTTGATGAAAGGTTTGGAGCAAAACCACCTTCATCACCAACACCAGTTGATAAGCCTTTGCTCTTTAAAACTTTAGCTAGAGCGTGGAATACTTCAGCACCGATGCGTAGAGCCTCTTTAATGTTCTTACCACCTACAGGCTGGATCATAAACTCTTGAATATCAACGTTATTATCAGCATGCTGACCACCATTTAAGATGTTCATCATAGGAAGTGGCATTACATACTTACCAGTGTGGCCAAATAACTCACCGATGTACTTGTATAGTGGAACCTTACGGCTTTGAGCCTCTGCTTTAGCAACAGCTAAAGATACAGCTAAGATAGCATTAGCACCTAACTTATCTTTGTTCTCTGTACCATCTAAAGCAATCATGGTCTCATCAACTTTTTTCTGATCGCATGAGCAAAGACCTACTACAGCTTTAGCAATCGGACCATTTACATTAGCTACAGCCTTTAAAACGCCTTTACCACCAAAGCGTGCCTTATCGCCATCACGTAGCTCTAAAGCCTCACGAGAACCAGTTGAAGCACCAGATGGAGCTGCAGCACGGCCAAATGAGCCATCTTCTAAATAAACATCAGCTTCAACAGTTGGGTTACCACGTGAATCAATGATCTCACGGCCAATTACTTTAACAATCTTAGACATTTTTTCCTCTTTTTTAATTAAAGAAGTTAGTTTGAACACATGAGTTGTATTGTAAGGTATTAGTTAGCATATTGCAACTAAAATTATTTATAGCTAATTTTTAGTTAGCAATAACTTAATATAATTTATTGTTTTTTGAAAAAGATAGATGCAAAGAAACGAGAAAGGGCTTTAAGATTTCTCCTAAAGCCCTCAAAAATTTGTTTGTAGATTGAACTACAAGATCTTAGAAGGTGTAACGAGCACCTAAAGATAATAAGGTACCAGTATCAAGACCTGAAGTCTTAGTTACATGCTTATCTGAATCTGCATCAAACTCTGCCTCAGTCCATACGTTAAAGTGTGGATTAATTGCGTAGTTTACGTATACAGGAACACGACGGAAGATGTACTTAGGAGCATTCTCTCCCTTTTGATATACATCTGATAGGTTATAACCTACATAAGCACCTAGACCAAAGTCAGTCTTATAACCTGCTACTAACTCATAACCTTTTTGCTTGATGTCTTTAACACCATTAAAGAAAGTCTCACTGCCACGGGTTAATAAAGCACCAAAGTATAAACCTTGTGCAATTGAGCCCCATGAAACACCGAAAACACCATTCTTGTAAGTATCAAAGAAAGTCTTAGCTGAGTGATTGCCTAAAGCATCTTTATCGTCTTGGCCTTTTAAGTATGAGTAACCAGCCTTAATTGCTAAAGGTCCAAATACTACGTTATCAAAGGTATAGCCTAAAGCACCAGAGAAACCGCCTTCAACGTCAGCTTTGATCTTGCCGGTCTTGAAAGCACCAGCTACAGGACGAACCATACCAACTTCGATGCCGTCAGCTGCGATTTGGTAAGCAACCTTTGCAAAAACACCGTAGTTATCATAGGTATATTGAATCTGACCATTACGACGATCGGTATAGGTTAATGCAGCACGTGCCCCCCAATCATCGAATACAACACCTGAAGTGGTGCTATATACAGCCTTGTTAGCATCATAGGTCTTACCTAGAACTAGTTTGCCGTAATCAGCAAAATCAAGACCTACAAATTGCTCACGGGTAGAAACTGTATCTGAGCCCTTGTTACCATTAGCCATTTCCCACTCGGTAAATGCTAAAGCTGATACCCAATCAGTAAGTTTGGTCTTACCAGCCATATTTAAACGAGCAGAGTTATTTAAATTTGCATCGTGATCGCCTGCTTTACCAGCATTGCCGTTGTAAACAACAGCCTGAACACGACCACCTACAGCTAAAGTAGTACCGTCTTTATCGTATACAGTTGCAGCATTTGCTGAGGCAGCAACAATAACTGCAAGAGCTAAAAGAGACTTTTTCATATCTGTCCTTAATTATTATTTTTTAATTTTTTGTAAAACATCTGTTAATGTGTTGTTATTGTAGCACTTTCAAGATCTATATACTCAAAAAACACTGATAGAGCAAAGAAATTTAATCTAAATTTGACACATTAATCAAAACTTTTTATGAACTTTTCTAAATACTACTCAAAATGGTAGTTTTGAGCCTGTGGCAAATCCCATACATGCTTTAAATTTTCAGGCATTAAAAGGTTTAAACCAAGCTCTCTAAATGGACCTACAGCGTGAAAATCAGAGCCAAGAGAGGCGTAAAAATCATACTTTTGACATAAGGTAGCTAGATAGTCCCTATCGCATGGGCGCATTTGTGAAGATGACACCTCAATGCCCACACCACCTGCGTCTTTAAAGTACTCCATTAAGGCACGCAGTTTAGTATTAGTTAAAATATAACGCTTAGGATGAGCTAACACAGGTACACCACCTGATTGTAAAATTACTTTGACAACATCTTTAACATCAGGCCAATTGGTTTTTACATAACAGCTTTTACCCTTTTTTAAATAGCTATTAAAAGCATCATCAGCACTTTGTGCTCGCCCCATCTCAAAGATGTAGCGTGCATAGTTACCACGGGTAATTGAAGCTCCTTCTCCGGCGCGCTTTACACATTCTTCATAAGAGTTTTTAAAGCCTTGCTTATCAAGCTTAGCGCCAATTTCCATGGCTCTTTGCACGCGTAATGTCTTTTGATTATCTAAAAACTCTTTTAATATTGGGCTTTCAATATCTAAAAACAAAGCTGCAATATGAATTTGCTTGTTCTCCCAAGTTGCAGAAAGCTCAGCCCCTGGAATTAACTCAAGTCTCCCACGAGCTGCCTCTTGAGCCTCTTTAACGCCTAATACAGCATCATGATCTGTTAGTGCTAAATGGGTTAAGCCTCGCTCAATAGCGCGTTCTACTAGAGCAGTTGGAGTAAAAGCACCATCAGATGCGGTTGAGTGTGAATGTAAATCAATTTTTGAAAAGTAAGCTGGCATCTTATAGTTCCTAATAATTTTTTAAATCACTTACATTAAAGCATAGATTATTGAGAAGTTTTTAGGTATTTTTGATTATTTTTCTTAAAGTGTTAGCAATTAAAAAGGCGCCGTGAATAACCTCTCCCTAAAGGGAGAGGCTTCGAAGATCAGACCTTAAATATTGCTACTTAAGACCTATCTTCATCTAGAGGTGTTAGCTCCTATTAGGGAGTTTAACAACCTCGGGTGTATTCAA
>Ga0256405_10006291_pt1 | contig 19209 bp, 8 predicted proteins | sample RumenRJG_02DNA_FD_189096 | JGI IMG/M metagenome (GOLD analysis project Ga0256405, IMG submission 189096) | Bovine rumen microbial communities from Lethbridge, Alberta, Canada - RJG_02 | ecosystem: Host-associated > Mammals > Digestive system > Stomach > Rumen | place: Canada: Alberta | collected... | reverse complement strand
CCGTTATTGCCGATGCGCTTGCGCGTGCAGGAATAGCTACACTCCGTTACGACGACCGAGGATTTGGAGAGTCCACTGGGGATGTTGTTAACTGTACTACGGAAGACCTCAAGAATGATGCCTTTGCTGGTGTCCAATTGCTCCGTTCTCGCTTCGACAAAGTGGGTGTTATCGGTCATAGCGAAGGCGGTACCATCGCGCTGATGTTGGCAGCAGAGAAGAAGGTAGACTTTATTGTTTCTCTTGCAGGTATGGCAGTCTCAGGTAAAGAGACGCTTCTTTGGCAGAATCGCCTTGCCCTTGCTGCAGCAAATACTCCCTCAGAAACGATTGACCTTTACTGCAAAGCTCTTGATGAAGTCTTTGATGCCTGTATATCTGGAACTGCTATGCCGTCGACCACTCAATATAACCTTCCTACATCATTGGCCCAAAATCTTGCTGTTGTAACCAAGCAGCTCCAGACTCCTTATATGAAACATTTCCTAGCTTTGGACTCCCGTCCGCTTCTTGGAAACATTACGTGTCCCGTTCTTGCCCTTAATGGAAGCAAAGATACACAGGTGGATTCTGAAAGTAATCTTGGCGCACTGCGTAGCGGATTGCAGAAGAATGCTAAGAACAAATTGGAAGCGATAGAAGGAGTGAACCATTTATTCCAGCATTGTAAGACAGGCATGGCTACAGAATACGGAAATATTGAGGAAACCATTGCTCCAGAGGTATTAGAAAAGATGGTTTATTGGCTGTCAAATTTGTAAACGATTAATAATTTTAGTTCAAATAATTTCCAAATAAATTATAAATCCCAAAGCGAAATGATATAGCTTTGGGATTTTCTTTGTAATTTTGCAACGATGGAAGCGATGAGAAGACAAATATCAGCGATTGTTTTATTGGCAGTATTCCTGCCGATGCTGATGTTGTCGTCGTTGCACTTTCATGAAAGTCCACAGGTCATTGACACGGAATGCAACGACTGCGTGCATCATAATTGTCATGGTCACCTGACGGCTACAGCAACGTGGGCGCATGATTGCGTACTGTGCCAGTTTATCACTCTGCCTATGCTGACAGCTATCATCGTAGCTGTCATGATATTTGTTCATGTATGTAAGAAATTTCGAGCCCAGCCTTTATGCGTTTGTCATACAGCCTGCTGTGGCACTATCGTAACCAGAGGTCCTCCGACCGTCTGATTCCTACTAGACTTTTACATACATTTTTAATAAACCATTTTTTAATCAAGAATGAAAGCAAAATATATCGTTTTGCTGCTGTTGTGTATATGCACGGCAGTGGCAGCACAGGATAATAACAATAAGCGTGAACCAATAAACAATAAACATGATCATGCGGAGGACTCGACAGACGTATTCTTCCGCCATCTGAACCTGAACGAAGTGACGGTGACGGGCGTGACGGGCGACACGAAGCTGAAGCTGGCGACGGCACCGGTGAGCATCATATCGCCACAGGTGCTTAGGGCTACGGCCTCGACGAACATCATCGATGCCATCAGTCATCAGCCGGGCGTGAGCCAGTTGACGACGGGCAGCAGCATCTCGAAACCCATCATCCGCGGATTGGGTTACAACCGCGTGGTGGTGATGAGCGAGGGTGTGCGTCAGGAAGGTCAGCAATGGGGCGACGAACACGGCGTAGAGGTGGATGGCAGCAGCGTGGGCAGCATCGAGATACTGAAGGGTCCGGCATCGTTGATGTACGGCTCGGACGCGATGGCTGGTGTGGTCATCATGCATGCGCAACCGACACTGCCCGAGGGCGACATGCGCGCCAATGTCAGTACGGAATACCAGACCAATAACGGCCTCTTCCACTACTCGCTGCAGATGGCAGGCAATCAGAAAGGTTTTGTGTGGGACGCACGCTGGAGTCAGAAGATGGCGCACGCGTATAAGAATAAATATGACGACTACGTGCCTGGTTCGCAGTTCCGCGAACAGGCAGGTCGCCTGATGCTGGGCGTGAACAAAGGGTGGGGGCACTCGCGACTGACGGCAACGGCCTACCACCTGACGCCAGGTATCATCGAGGGCGAGCGCGACCCCGAGACGGGCGAACTGGAACATGAAGACGGGTGGACGGGGCATGGTTATGGGAAGACGCTGCCCTTCCAGCAGGTGAAACACTACAAGGTCGTGTGGGACAACTCGCTGAACCTCTCGTCGGGCTATCTGAAGGCCATCATTGGCTATCAGCAGAACCGCCGTCAGGAGTATGAGGAGTCGATGGATGACTACGAGCTGTATTTCAAGTTGCACACGCTGACCTACGACGTGCGTTACATCACCAACGAATGGAACGGTTGGAAGCTGTCGACGGGTATCGGCGGCATGTATCAGACGTCGAAGAATGAGGGCGAGGAATATCTCATTCCCGACTACCGGCTGTTTGACTTCGGACTCTATGCCACCGCCACGAAGACGTTGAACGACCGCTGGACGCTGAATGGTGGTGTGCGCTACGACCATCGCCGACTGCACGGCGACGAACTCATGGAGGACGGCGAACAGCGTTTCACGGATTTCACGCGCCACTTCAACGGTGTGACGGGTAGCGTCGGTGCCGTCTTCAACGTGAACGACCACCTGAACGTCAAGTTGAACGTGGCCCGCGGTTTCCGTACGCCGAACATGAGTGAACTGGCGTCGAACGGTGTGCACGAGGGCAGTATCCGCTACGAACTGGGCAACCAGCGGCTGAAGGCGGAATACAGTCTGCAGGCCGACCTTGGCGTGGACTTCACGTCGCGCTACGTCTCGGCACAACTGGCACTCTTTGCCAACCGCATAGACAACTACATCTTCACCCATCGCGTGGCGGAAGAAATGGAGGAAGGCTACCTGACCTACGCCTACACCCAGGGTGACGCGCGGCTGTTGGGCTTCGAGGCTGGTGTGGACGTTCACCCCATCCACTCGGTGCACTTCTCCAACACTTTCTCGTATGTCGATGCGCAGCTGTTGCATGCCGATGCCGACACGAAGTACCTGCCTTTCACCCCTGCGCCCAAATGGACGACGGAGCTGAAATGGGAGTTGCAGCACCACTCGCACAGCACGGTCAGTTCGCACGCCATGCATGAGTACCGCCACGAGCATCCCAAGAACGGAGTGGCACTGAACAACCTCTACATCGCTGCAGGCCTCGACTGCTATTTTCGTCAGTCGCACGTCTATCGTGCCGACGACACCGAAACCGAGACGCCCGGCTATGCGCTGCTCTCGCTCTCGGCAGGTACCGACATTCAGGTGAAAGGCAAGAAGATTGCCGAGTTGTATGTCTCTGCCGACAACCTGCTGAACAAGGCCTACCAGAACCACCTGAGCCGACTGAAATATACCGACATGAATGTGGTTACGGGTCGCCGAGGCGTCTATAACATGGGGCGCAACATCACGTTCAAGGTGGTAGTGCCGATAGCGTTATAACATCTGCTATTCCCAATAAAATTTAAATCCCAAAGCAAAACGATAAAGCTTTGGGATTTTTTCGTACCTTTGACTTCGTCGAAGGTAGGCTGCACCTCAGAAAAACTCAAATTTATTTGGTTTTTCATTCGGTTTGTACTACCTTTGACCTTCGGTCTTAGGTACTTACGCTCGGAAATGCACAAATAAATTTGGCATTTCGCTCACTTATTCGTACCTTTGCACATATGAAAACAGAAGGATATAAAGTAAAGGAGTATGGACAGGCAGTGAAACGCTATGTCCAGACCATGGATTTGAAGGACGATGCCGCGCTGATAGCTGAGTATCGCCGTCGTCATAGTGAGCCAGAAGCATGGAAAGAGGTGTTGGACGGCATCCGCGCAGTAGGCATCCTGGACATGCAGTTGTTTATTCTGGGCACCCGTCTGGTGATGATTGTGGAAACCCCGTTGGATTTCGACTGGGACGCTGCAATGGCTCGTCTGGCCACCTTGCCTCGCCAGCAGGAGTGGGAAGACTATATGGCCATCTTCCAGCAGTGCAAGGAAGGGGCTACGAGTGATGAGAAATGGCAAATGATGGAACAAATGTTCTACCTGTACGAATGATGAAAAAGGCATTTTTGATAACATTGGCTCTGCTGCTGACAGTAGGGGCAACAGCCGGAAAGAAACTGGAGGTTAAAGACCTGACTAGCAGCAAGTTTGCTGCTACGTCGATAGGTAGTGTACGACCGCTTGCCGACGGAGAAACCTATGCCCGCATGGGCGAAGGCTCCAAGCGCATTGAGGTGTGCTCGTTTAAGACGGGCAAACAGGTGGGCGTGCTCCTGGATGTGGACGATGTAAAAGGCGGACCGCTCGACCGTGTCGACGGCTATATGGTCAGTCCTGATGGCCGCTATGTGCTGGTGCAAACCAATACCCAGCGCATCTACCGCCATTCGTTCACCGCTACCTATTATATCTACAGGGTTTCCGACCATCAACTTACACCGTTGTCGAAGGCTGGCGACCAGCAGACACCGCTGTTCTCGCCCGATAGCAAGCGCATCGCTTTCGTTCGCGATAACAACATCTTCTTGGTCAGCAATCTCGATGCCCCTGAAGAACAGCAGGTAACCACCGACGGACGCCGCAACGAGGTAATCAACGGCATTCCCGACTGGGTGAACGAGGAGGAGTTTGGCAACGACCGTTCGATGGTGTTCACCGCAGACGGCACTCATGTGGTGTGGATTCGCTATGATGAGACTGCCGTGAAGCAATACTCCATGCCCCTGTTCAAAGGCCTGAGTCCTGAGAAGAAGCAGTATGCCGACTATCCAGGCTTCTACACCTATAAATACCCCATAGCAGGCCAGCAGAACTCCACCTGCACGGTGTGGAGCTACGATATAGCCAGCCAGCAGACCCAGCAGGTGCAGGTGCCCCTGGACACGGACGGCTACATACCCCGTGTCATCATGACCAGCGACAAAGAGAAGGTGGCCGTCTATACCATGAACCGCCATCAGGACTGTCTGCGCATCTATATGGCCAATGCCGCCACAGCAGCGGTGCAGATGGCTATCGAGGAAAAGGTCGACAAGTATGTCCGTGAGGAGGCGATGAGCGACATCCAGATAACCGCTCGCCACATCCTCCTGCCCAGCGACCGCACGGGCTATATGCATCTCTATCTCTATGACCTCAACGGCCGCTTCATTCGCCAGATAGAAGATGGCGACTATGAGGTGAGTGCCGTCTATGGCTACGACGAAAAGACGGGCGACACCTACTATGCCTCGCACGAAAACGGAGCCACCGAGCAGCAAGTGTGGGTGGCCCATAAGAATGGCAAGCGCGAATGTCTTACCCCCAAGGCCGGATGGAGCACCGCCCTGTTCAGCAACAACTACCGCTACTTCCTCCACACCTGGAGCGATATGCACACCCCCACCGTCTGCACCCTTTGCAACAACAAGGGCAAGGTGCTCGAAACGCTGGTCGACAATCAATCTCTGCGCGATTTGTTAGGCGACTATCAACTCAGCCAACCAGAGCTGCTCACCATCACGACGGCCGATGGCGTGCAGCTGAACGCATGGATGCTGAAGCCCGTCGATTTCGACCCTGCCAAGCAATACCCCGTGGTCATGTATCAGTATGGCGGTCCAGGCAGCCAGCAGGTCAAGAATGCCTGGAACATCGGCCAGGCTGGTCGTGGTGCCCTGCTCGAACAATACCTCTGCCAGCAAGGTTTCATCTGCGTCTGTGTCGACAATCGAGGCACTGGCGGACGTGGTGCCGAGTTCGAGAAGTGCACCTATCTGAAGCTGGGCCAACTCGAGTCCCACGACCAAGTAGAAGCCGCCCTGTGGCTCGGTCTGCAGCCCTATGTCGACAAGCATCGCATTGCCATCTGGGGTTGGTCGTTTGGCGGTTTCAACACGCTCATGGCCCTGTCCGAGGGTAGGGGAGTGTTCTGTGCCGGCATTGCCATTGCCCCTCCCACCTCGTGGCGCTATTACGACACCGTTTATACCGAGCGCTATATGCGCACCCCTCAGGAGAATGCCGCAGGCTATGACGAGTGCCCCATCAGTCGTGCTGACAAACTCCACGGCACACTGCTGCTATGCCATGGAATGGCCGATGACAATGTCCATTTCCGCAATACCGCAGAATACACCGAAGCGCTGGTGCAAAAGGGCAAGGACTTCCGCCAATTGGTCTATACCAATCGCAACCACAGCATCTATGGCGGAAACACCCGCAACCACCTCTACCAGCAATGTCTCGACTTCTTTATGGATAATGTTGAACCGTATAAATAATGTAATTGCCTATGGGCTAAGAGAAATTTTTTTCGTACCTTTGCAGCCGCTATTTGAAATAAAATGTTGTATGATGGATAAGAAACAATACCCATACTCTTTAAAGCCATGGGAATATAGTCTATGAAGCAGATTCCCTTAGTTCGAAAAAATAATCAGCTGCTCCTTTGGGGTAGGATAAATGGTTCTATAAACATCCAGTTCATTTTAGATACTGGCTGTTCAAGCATGCTGCTTTCAAAAGAGGTGGGTGATATCCTCTTCCTAAAAGGCAACCTTGTGAAGTCGGATGTAAAAGGGACCCTTGCAAGTTCTTATGGTGGTGTATATACCGCACAGCAAAAAGAAATCAGCATCAGGAACCTGACGCTTGGAAAGATTAAGCTAAAGAATGTGGAAGCCTCCATCTGTGATCGATATGGCGCACCAAGTCTGCTTGGCATGTCTGCCTTAGACAAACTGGATGGTTACTCAATCACAAAGGACAAACTAATAATCGATGACGGCAATGCGGAAACGGTTACCACGACAGGCAAAGTGGAAGATCACAAGCCATATAAGACTCGCTTTAAGGGCTGTATCAAGCGAATCCGCAAGATTCGTGAAGAAAGCGGAACTGAGGATTATAAGTTTGACTATGCCAAGCACGTCATGCTGATCTACAGTCCCATACAGTCGTGCTATCCGTTTCTGCTCGATAAGAAATATGCACTCGTCAGTGAAGTGCTGGAGGAACTGCAGCCGCTCATCAAGGAGAATCTTGCAGATGACGAGGAGAACACAGACCAGAAGGGGGCTTTCATCACTGCCTACTTTAATTTCTATCTAGCTTCGGCCTATTATGGACTGGAACGGATGGAAGAGGCGCTGACGTACTATGACAAGGCAGGGAAATTCTTTCTTCGAGGCAGTACAATACTGAATGAAATCAACGAAATATCTCGTAGAATTCGTGAAAAACTCAAAGAAAGAGATAAGGACAAACCGAAGGTATTTGCTCCCGCCAAAACTACCACGTTCGAGGAGGACGTGCAGGCTTATAATCTCCAACAGATTGATTTTGAGGATCATTATTATGGGAATGGCGAGACGAAATCAGCGTATGTTGGCTTTCAGAATTTCGATGCTGCATACACTTTCTGCCGTATGAACCACAAACGGTTGGAAGTGCTGAGAAAGGATGATGGGAAATGGCAGAGGACGGGTAATATCCCTACAGAGAACCTTTACTACAGTAACCTGAAAATGGAAGAAGGTTACAAATGCTATGCTTTCGATTCGTATATAGATGGAGACTTGAAAAAGCTGACAGAGCTGTTGGGAGATGACAAAGAGAGAATAGAGCAGGTCAAGGAGAATGCAGAAAAGGCGAAGACTGCCTTAAATTCAGTAGAATGCTCATTTAGGGATTATCCTGCTGTGGTTCTTTGTGAAGCAGATCTTACCTTTGATGCACTCATAAAACCAGGGGGAAACATTTCCTGGCATGGGCAGGAACTTGTACTTGCTGCGATGGATATTGAAGAATCGGTTACGAAAAGACTTGAAGAGGATGTTCTGGCTGGCAGAATCATACCTTGTGCTTTCGGTCAGATGCCAGAGGACTATACTTACTTGGCTGATAAAAACAGAGAGCTGAAACCATTTTGCGAGGATGACTACGCTGCAAAGAATGACCCAGAAAACAGTCGTTGCTTGGGACGCTTCATTATATACGATGATGAAAACTGCGTAGGATATGGATGGCGTTCTACTTATGATGACAAGTATTGGCGTTGGGAAGGTGTGGAGCATAGCAACATTGGTGGTTTTCCAAACACTGGTGATGACACCTCATTAGTAAATGATCATCGAATTTGCTATTGGCAATTAGTCCTTTACCGCAAGGAGGATGAAAATGGAATCATTCATCCAGAAGCATTCTGAACTTCTTTATGGATAATGTAAAGGCCCCTCGCAATTGAGGAGCCTTTTTTTACGCCATACAACTCGTCACACCCATCGTGGTTGCGATTGCCGTCAGTATGCTTATCAGCAACTGAATCAGCCATTTCCATGTCTCTTTCTTCATACGCTACATCTTACATCTTCCATCTTACATCTTACATCGACTAGTTCTGTCCCAAGTTGTCACCGCCACCACCGTTGTTTCCACCGGTGTTGCTGCCACTCTGGCTTGAGCCACCCTGGTTGGTTCCACCGCCCTGGTTAGATGATGCCACTTTGGGCGCCTCATAGTCGGTCGCCTCCTCGAAGGTGATATCGCCCAGCATGGCCACAGCCGCACGCGTCACGCCATTCTGCGTCGAGGTGGTATACTCGGGCTGGAACAGGATGCGGGGGCTCAGGCTGCTGGCGGTCAAGTCCTTCGCGTCCTCGAAACCACCGCGCTTGTTGCGCAGTCCGCACTTGAAAATACCCACATTCTCAATCTTCACCTTCTCGCCCAGTCCGATGAAATGGCGCAGGGCGAAGCCCAGCTCGTCCAACACGGCGATGCAGTCCGAACGCTTCACACTGGCCTGGGTCTGGATGAAGTCCGCCAGCTGTCGCGTGGTGATATGCTTCTGGTTATACACTGCCTTGGCATAATACTTGCCATAACCCAATGACTTGGGACTTGTCTGCTTTTTCTTAATAAATTTCTGACTCATAATTTTTTAATTTTTAATGGTTAATGTTTAATGTTTATTGGTTATTGGTTTTGTCTCTCTCGCCGAGTGCCTTCTCACTATCCGCCGAGCGCGTCCGCTGCTAGTCCCGAGCCTATGCGCATCTTGTCTCGTTCCTATCGGCAGGAGGTGCCGAGCCGCTCCGTCTGATTGACAATGCAAAGGTAATACATTTTAAAGCCGATTCCAAATTTAATAAGCAAAAACTGCATTTTTTAGGGGGTATTTTTTGCCCATTTTTTCAAAAAAATCATCCTGACGGGTTGTGCAATGAAAGAAGACAAGGAAACGACCGAATTTGGTACTTTGGTACTTGGTACTTTAGTACTTTAAGCCATTTTGAAAAATCACAGATAAGAAATAATACTTATATATAATATATATATTATATATAAGTATTAAATATATTAACAATTAATTCTTTACATTATCTTCTTCCCCATCCCTCCCCATCACTATTCACCTTAGTGTACCAATAAAATTTCCCTTAAAGTACTAAAGTACCACGTACCAAAGTACCATTCATGTGCTTTATGTACTTATACATCTTCTATTTTTATTGCAAAGTTTCCTCCCACATTATTTGCTTATATCGAATTTATTCCCTATCTTTGCAACTGTTCCATCTATAATGGGTGGGATGACATCATGGACATAGGCGTTTTCTGGACGCTTTGGTTTTGACGTGTTGGAACTTCGCAACTTCGAACGATTAGTCAAGAACAAGGCAACGGGGACGCCCCTTAGGGTGTTTATAGACAGCCCGTAATGTATCCGTGTGGCAGAGCATGGATGGCACGAAGGCTTTTCCTATATTCATTCTGCGTGGGGCTTTCTGCGTTGTTCGTTTCGACTAATCGGGCAATGCGAAGGCCTCAACACGTGGAACGGGCAACAGGACTGGCTCCACGTTTTTGTGTTCATTGGTGTGATGATCTGAAAATAATAGTGACTTCGCAGCCTTCAAGGAGCCTGGCCGCACAAAATGACAGACGGTGGCAACAGGCATCACACGTTTTCATGCACGATACTATGCTGCACTGCTTACTCAGCAGCAGGCTAATGGTGACCTTGGCTCTTTGTCGCAGTCGCTATTGAGCTCAACTGTTGACATCAATCCCCATCAGATTGATGCAGCCTTGTTTGCTTTTGGCAGTCCGCTGTCAAAAGGTGTGGTGCTGGCAGATGAGGTAGGTCTTGGAAAAACCATCGAGGCAGGTTTGGTGATATGCCAGTATTGGGCTACAGGCAAAAGAAAGATTATCATAGTCTGTCCTGCATCTCTGCGAAAGCAATGGGAAGCAGAATTGCTTGACAAGTTTGGCATCCCCAGCGAGATACTTGATACCAAGAACTACAACGCCTATCAGCGTGAGGGCAAGAATCCGTTAAGTCCCAAGCGAGCCATCATCTGTAGCTACAATTTTGCAGCCAAGCATAAGGAGCACATCCTGCTTCATGCCTTCGATTTGGCTGTCATCGATGAAGCCCATAAGATGCGTAATGTCTATCGTTCTTCTGCGCGAACATCAGCAGAAGTTCGCGATGCTTTGACAGGTGTCCGCAAACTTCTGCTAACAGCTACACCCTTCCAGAATTCGTTGATGGAATTGTATGGCTTGACCAGTATTATTGATGATCGTTTGTTTGGCAGCGAGAAGTCTTTTCGCAAGCAATATGGCAAAGGCGAAAACCTGCAGGAGTTACGCCAACGCATACAAAAGCTTTATACGCGCACCCTTCGCAAGGATGTTCGCGAATACATCAATTATACCCATCGTTTGCCATTGACCCAGAAGTTCAGGGCAACGGACGAGGAACAGGTTCTTTATCAGGAGATCAGTGATTTTCTGCGTCGTAAGGATATCTATAGTGTGCCAGCTGCCCAGCGTAAGCTTACCACGATGATTGTTCGCAAGATTCTGGCTTCTTCAACATACGCTTTGGTGTTCACACTGGAGCATATCAAGGAACGTTTGGAGCGGATGCTGAAGAACGAGAAACAGGAACGCTTCGATGTGGATGACCTTATTGATGAAGACGAGTGGAACTTGGATGATTACGAAGAACTGCCAAATGAGGATGAAGATGAACTCTTCGATGCAGAAGAGATAGATATCCCAAGGCTGAAGGCAGAGATAGCAACTGTTGCCAGCTTCATTGAGAAAGCCAAGAAAATTAAAACAGAATCAAAAGCCAAGGCCCTTACCAAGGCTTTGACTGAATCTTTTAAGAAACTGGCTGAACAAGGAGCAGAGCGCAAGGCACTCATCTTCACAGAGTCCACCAAGACACAAGCATTCTTAAAGGACTATCTGGAGTCTCATGACTATGCAGGCCGTATCGTGCTGTTTAATGGTAAAGCCAGTGAACCACAGACCAATGAGATATATAAGCAATGGTGCATACAGCATCCAGATAAAGTGAGTGGTATCAAGGCTGCTGACCGCAGGGCTGCTGCTGTGGATTACTTCCAACACGAAGCAGACATCATGATTGCTACGGAGGCTGCAGCCGAGGGCTTAAACCTCCAGTTCTGCTCGTTGGTCATCAACTATGACCTACCTTGGAACCCGCAAAGAATTGAGCAACGCATAGGTAGATGCCACCGCTATGGGCAAAAGTACGATGTGGTGGTAGTGAACTTCCTGAATATGCGTAACTATGCCGATGTGCGTGTGTTCAATCTGCTCTCTACCAAGTTCAAACTCTTCGACGATGTGTTTGGAGCCAGCGATGAAGTATTGGGTCAAGCGGATACCCTCGATATTGAGTCGCGTATCTGGGAAATCTATCAGCAATGTCGTAGCGAAGAGGAAATCAATCATGCTTTCGAGCAACTGCAAAACGAAATGCAGGAGCAGATAGATGAACGCATGACAGAAGTGCGTTCGCAGGTATTGGAGAATTTCGACATCAACGTGCAGGAGCATCTTCGCATGACGAAAGATACGACTGGTACTTTCCTCAATCGATATGAGCACATCTTCTGGGAACTCACCAAATATATGCTGAGCAAGGAAGCTGTTTTCAATGACGAGCAGCATACTTTCGTTTTGCGTACGTCTGTGGCTGGTCAACGTATAGGCAAATATGCCATGTTGAAGAATACAGAGGATGCCATTCCATATCGTCTGAGCAGTCCATTGGCGCAGCATGTCATCAATTCCGCTTTGTCACTATCACTCAGCGAGAATGCAGAAATCATTTTCGACCAACAGGCTCTGCCCATGAATGCTAACCTGCCTGACTATCTGAATGGTAGCGAGGGCTATTTGGTGTTGGCTTCCTTGGGTGTATCAGCACTTTCTGACGAGCAATACCTGCTGTTCAATGCCTTTCAAAATGATGGTACGCCATTATCACAGGAAGACTGCGAAAAACTTTTCTTGAATGGTGGCTCAGAAGTGCAATCAGACAACATCGCTGATGACATACGCCAGCGTCTGCAATGTGACGTAGCCCAGCACTCTACTGCCAAACTGAAAGAGATTGATACACGCAACCTGAAGTTCTTCCAACAAGAAGAGACACGTATATATGCATGGGAGCACGATGTGATTGATGGCATAGAGGACGAAATCTCAACGCTGAAGAAAAACATCCTTGTGGCAGAACGTGATGCTCGCAATGCACAATCCGTAGCAGAAAAGCTGGAATTGGAGAAGAAGGTGGAAGACATGAAGCGTAAGCGTCGTCGTCTTCGCAATGACCTCGAAGAGCGCGAGGAAGAAGTGAGCAAACAGCGCAAAAGGATGATAACAGAACTGGAGCAGCGCATGGTTAAGGCTACAGAAACCAGTAACCTGTTTGTCATCAAATTCAAAGTGAAATAATAAAAGGAACAAGATATGGCAATGAATTACTTCGACAAGTTTGTCGCTAAACTACAAGAGATCTTCATGATGGATCATGCCGAGTTGGACTTTGGCATCTATCGCATCATGAATCAAAAACGTGACGAGATACAGCACTTCCTGCAAGTTGATTTACTCCCACAAGTGAAGCAGGTCTTACAAGGCGATGGTGGCAATGCACAACAAGCCAAACAGCGTATGGCAGAGATAGAGCAGATGTTTGCAGGTATGGATATAGAAACGCTGCCAGACTCAAATCCTAACGTAGCTGAATACAAGAAACTGAAAGCTCAGTTAGCGCAAGGTGGCAGTGCTGAGGATATGGAGGGTGAGGTATTCTCTCACTTGGTGACATTCTTTTCTCGCTATTACGATGGTGGCGACTTCCTGTCGAAGCGTCGCTATAAGGATAACACTTATGCCATTCCTTATAATGGTGAAGAAGTGAAACTGCATTGGGCCAATAGCGACCAGTACTATATCAAGACCTCAGAGTATTTTCGCGACTATACCTTTGTGTTGCCCACTTCACGCAAGAAAATACACTTTGTGCTAAAGGATGCCAGCACGGAGCAGAACAACAATCGTGTAGCCAACAACATGGAGCGTCGCTTTGCACTTTGGGAGCCAGAAAACGAAGGCGAACAAGTGATAGAAGTAACTGCTGATGGGGAATTGAACATCTACTTCACTTACGAGTTGATGCCTAAGACCACGAAGCAGAAGGACCTGATGGCTGCTGCCTTGGAGACAATAACACCTTTGGTTCCTGCTGACTTTGAGGAAGTGCTTACTGCCAAAGCTCCCACTAAGGACAATCCCAACCGCACTTTGTTGGAGAAGCATCTGACGGACTATACTGCCAAGAATTCATTCGACTACTTCATTCATAAAGACTTGGGCGGTTTCCTCAGTCGTGAGTTGGATTTCTACATCAAGAACGAGGTGCTTCATATCGATGACCTTGACCCTCAGCACATCAACAGCCAGCTGTCAATCGTAAAAGCCATCAAGCAAGTGGGCCAGAAGATTATCCAAATGTTGGCGCAGTTGGAGAACTTCCAAAAGAAATTGTGGCTGAAGAAGAAGTTTGTGGTGCAGAGTGACTATTGTATTACCCTCGACCGTGTGCCTGAGAAACTCTACCTAGAGATTATTGCCAACGAAGTCCAACGTAAAGAATGGGTACGTCTGTTTGCTATTGATGAGATTAAGGGCGATATGATGACAGAGGCATATAGTGAACCTCTCACCATCGAGTTCTTGAAACAGAATAAATTCCTTGTCCTCGATACGGCATTCTTTGATGCTAAATTCAAGCATCAGTTGATGAAGAGCATGGAGAATATCGATGAGCAGACGAATGGCTTGCTGATTAATAGTGAGAACTTCCAAGCGCTACAGTTGTTGCAAGAGAAGTACAGGAAGAGGGTTAATGGAATTTATATTGATCCGCCATATAATGCGAAATCAAGTGAGATTCTGTATAAAAATACGTATAAAGATTCTAGTTGGAATTCTTTTATTCATAACCGTGTTAGCTTATCATATAATCTCTTGCAAGAAGATTCAATCTTCCAATTTGCAATAGATGACTATGAGGTTCATAATTCAATTTTATTATTGAACCAGATATTTGGTTCAGAGAATCATCTTGGGAATGTTACTGTTATGCATAATCCAAGAGGACGAAATGATGATAAGTTTTATGGAACTGCTCATGAATACATGCTGACTTACAGCAAGAATTGCGATTTGGCTGAAATCGGTTTGTTCCCACTAACGGACGAAGATAGAGAACAGTATAGACAATCAGATGGATTGTCCAATTATACTACGGTTTCATTCATAAGAACTGGTAATAATTCAAGGAGATTTGAAAGACCCAATCTGTTTTATCCAATATATGTAAATCCTGACACATTAGAATTATCGACAGAAAGAAAAGAAGGGTGGATAGAAACATTGCCCATTGTTGGAGATGAAGAAAGAACTTGGAGATGGGGTGAAGAGACTTTTGAATTGAAAAAAAACACTGAAATTGTATGCAAATACGATCCTTCTGGTTATAATGGATACAAATTATACAAAAAACGTCGTGATGAAGGAGTTGGTAAGAAACCGAAAACAGTATGGTTTGACTCTAAGTATGATGCATCTACACATGGTATTATGTATCTAAGAAAACTATATGGGGAGAAAGACTTATTCAGTTATCCGAAATCAATTAATACAGTCTTTGATACACTAACGATTTCCTCTAAGTCAGATAGTATTATTTTAGATTTTTTTGCAGGTTCAGGGACTACTGCTGACGCAATAATTAAGCTAAATAAAAAAGATGGAGAAGAGGGGGAGAGAAAATACATCTTATGTGAGATGGGTAATTACTTTGATGGCGTTACTCGGACTAGAGTTGAAAAAGTAATTCATTCACAAGATTGGCGTGATGGAAAACCTATTTCTCGCAATGGTATTTCTCAATGCTTCAAGTACATCCGTTTGGAGCAATATGAGGATACGCTGAACAATCTGGAAATTAAGGCAAATGAGTTGAACTTCCAGCCAAACGAATTCAAGGAGAGCTATATGCTGAGCTATTTGCTAGACACAGAGACTCGCGACTCGCTGCTGAATCTTGAATGGTTTACCAATCCTTTCGAGATGACATTGAAAACCACCAAAGATAATGAACTGGTACCAACGAAGGTGGATATGGTGGAGACATTTAACTATCTGATAGGTCTGAACGTGGAAACGGAGGACTGGTATCAGGACGATAATATCTGCGTGGTGCAGGGTAAGACACATCGCGAAGGCCTGAAGACACTGGTTATCTGGCGAAACTGTAAGGTGGTGAACAATGACCAACTCTGCATGTTCTTTGATAAGATGGACTTCCGTACTCGCGACACGGAGTTCGACCTCATTTATGTAAATGGTGACAACACCCTGCCAAACCTGAAACGCGATGAAGACCACTGGAAGGTAGTGCTCACAGAAGAGGAATTCGCAAAACGTATGTTCGAAGAGAATTAAGCTATGCCAAGAGGAAGAAGACAAAATACTCAGCCAGCACGACTGCAAGAGGCACTGGTGCTGCATAAATATATTCTGAGTCTCTTGGGATGCAAAGACCTGGAGGCGCTGAGCCGCGACCTGAAAGACCCTGCGCTGGAAGGTGTGGATGTTGAGGGCGTATCACGCTTTTACTATGCGCTGAAACAACATCAGTACGACTTGCACATACCACAGGAGAAATTGTTTGAGTATGACCAAAATATTGTGCGCCATACCAACGAAATAAACGAGAAGCGACCAGAGAAGATTCAGTGGAAGTACTATCAGTATCTGGCACTACTGTTTACGGAGGTTTATTTAGATCGCTACTTTGCGAACCGAGAGCAATTGCGCCAGGACATCAACACCTTCCTGAATGATGAATTCAATTTCCGTGCAGAGACTTGGCACGGAATGGATGACTTCAATGAAGACGACATGAATAAGCTGGCCTATTGGTGTGCCACAGGCTCTGGAAAGACGCTGATGATGCACATCAACATCAAGCAGTATCTGCATTATGCGGAGAAATATCATGCCAAGCCATTGAATCGCATTCTGATATTGACACCTAACGAAGGACTATCAAGTCAGCATTTACAAGAGCTTTATCTCTCAAACTTCAGTGCAGAACTTTTCTCTAAACAAGGACGTGGTGGTGCTTTCGCTGGTAAAACTATAGAAGTGATCGACATCAACAAACTGGCCGATACAGATGGAGATAAGACTGTTGCAGTAGAGAGTTTCGAGGGCAACAACCTTGTGTTGGTGGACGAAGGACATAAGGGAAGTGGTGGCGAAGTATGGAAAGGATATCGAAATACGCTGACGCAGGAAGGTTTCTCGTTTGAGTATTCAGCCACCTTCGGACAGGCTATTGCAGCCCAGACAGGAGCCAGCAGAGACGCTTTGTTAAAGGAATATGGTAAGGCCACACTGTTTGACTACAGCTATCGCTATTTCTATAACGATGGCTATGGCAAGGACTATCGCATCATGAATATGGCTTCATGGGACGATGAGGAATTGCTGCATATGTACTTGACAGCTTATCTGCTATGTTTGTATGAGCAGACGCTGGTGTATGAGAGTACTCCAAAGGTTAAGAATGTTTTCCTGATAGCACGACCGTTGGGCATCTTCGTGGGTGGATCTGTGAATGCAGTTAGAAAGGTTCGAGGGTTGGAGGTCAGCGATGTCGTACAGATACTACTGTTCCTGCAAGCCTTTGTTGATCGTCCACAGGAGTTTTCTGGATATATCAAACGCCTGCTGAATCCTGAAGATGGCATCAAGAATCCTCGCGGCTATTCGCTCTTTGCCAATAGTTTTATGAAGATAAAGGAAGGGCTAAAAATGGGCGAGGAAGACGCCTTTGCGCGTAAGACCTATGTGCAGCTGATAGAAAAGTTGTTTCATAGCACGGTGGCAGGAGCGCATCTGCATATCGACAAACAGAAAGGTGGCGACAAGGAGATAGGCCTGCGTATTGGCAATGCTGATTACTTTGGTGTCATCAATGTGGGTGATAGTGACTCGTTGGTGAAACTCTGCGAGGCTAATGGGTTGGATTGCGAAACGAAAGAGTTTGGCACGTCGTCGCTGTTTACTCAGATAAATAATGAGGATTCCACCATCAATATTCTAATTGGTTCAAAGAAGTTCAGCGAGGGCTGGAGCAGTTGGCGTGTATCAGCAATGGGCCTGATGAACGTAGGTCGCAGCGAAGGTTCTGAGATTATCCAGTTGTTTGGTCGTGGTGTGCGTCTGAAAGGATTCAATTATTCTCTGAAAAGAAGCAGCGCTCTTGATAGCAGTTATGATCCAGGGCCGATACCTAAGGGCCTGCGCGAGATTGAGACGCTGAACATCTTTGGCGTGAGAGCCGACTATATGGATACCTTCCGCAAATATCTGGAGGATGAAGGATTGCCACACAATGAAGAGGCCTATACGCCTATACAGATTCCAACAGTCAACCTATTGGGTGAAAAGCGCCTGAAGATTGTCCGCTTGAAGAAAGGCTACGACTTCAAGAAGATGGTGACAGTGAAGCCTGAGACCATGATGAAAGGCATGCATGTGAAGGTAGACTGGACGCCTAAGGTTGATGCCATTTGGAGTCAACGGGCAGGTGTGGATACAGCAGCAGAAATGACTGAGAGCAAGTTGTATCCAAAGCATCTGAATCTGCTGAACTGGAATCGTATCTTCTTTGCCATCGAGCAGATGAAGAACGAGCGCAGCTGGCATAACATGGAAATAAGCGTTGACATGCTGCACCAACTGATGTTGCAGACTGACTGGTATGAACTGACCATACAGGATGCTGACTTGGAGTTCCATGACTTTGGGCGCGATGTAGCACGATGGGAAGAAATCACCATTGCATTACTGCGTGGCTATATCGAAAGAGCCTACAAACGAAGCAAGGGAAAGTGGGAGTCGAAATACATGGAAACGGTGTATATAGACCAAAACGACCCCAACTTCTTTGATGAATATACTGTGGAGGTTCGTAACGACCAACAGGAATGGATTGACAAGCTGATGGAACTGCGCGAGCAGATTATCTCGGGCAATCTGGAGCGCGATTATCAGATAAATGGTCAATGGCTACAAGCATTGCGTTTCGACCAACATCTGTTCTATCCCATCTTGTGTCTGAGAGAGAAGGACGCTAATGGTAAGAAAGTAATGGTTGATCCTGATACAAACGAACCTTTGGTAAAGATATCCCCTGTGGCACTGAACGTTGGCGAGACTGCTTTTGTGAGGAGTCTTCGTGATTATTACGAGACTCATAAGAACGGACACTTGAAAGGCAAGGAAATCTATCTGTTGCGTAACGAGAGCCGCAAGGGAATTGGATTCTTCGAGGCAAGTGGATTCTATCCAGACTTCATCCTATGGGTTAACGAAGGACAGAAACAGCGAGTCATCTTTATTGACCCCAAGGGTATTCGAAACCTGCAAGGATTGGAGCATCCCAAGATTCAGCTATTTAAAACGCTGAAGGAAGAGGTAGAGCCAACGCTGAACGACCCTGATATTTCACTTGACAGCTATATTATCTCGAATACTCCTTATAGAGATGTAAGTCTATGGGGTGAGCGTCCTAAGTTCATGGAGAATCATGTGCTCTTTGATACAGATGAAGAGTATGTGAAAACGTTGTTTAGGTAACCGATGCTTATGAAACACCATTATAAGAACTAGAGTTACTATGTTTGCAATTGGAAAAGTTACCACTGAGCGCTGAACATGCGCTGGAGATGGTTTCGTTCTGCTGACAACGACGAACCTCTCCGCTACGCTGCGAGAACCCTCATTGCCATCAGAAC
>Ga0256405_10006290_pt1 | contig 19213 bp, 12 predicted proteins | sample RumenRJG_02DNA_FD_189096 | JGI IMG/M metagenome (GOLD analysis project Ga0256405, IMG submission 189096) | Bovine rumen microbial communities from Lethbridge, Alberta, Canada - RJG_02 | ecosystem: Host-associated > Mammals > Digestive system > Stomach > Rumen | place: Canada: Alberta... | reverse complement strand
ATGGCGAGCATTGTCCCGAAGTAGAAGATTATCAGGATGGGATCCTTGATAAGGATGTCTATCGAGCCGGTTATGGAATTCTCCACTTCCTGTACGTCACCGCTCATCCTGGCTATGATGTCGCCCTTCCTCTCTTCTGAGAAAAAGCCGATCGGCAGGGAGAGTATCTTGTTGAATATCTCCATCCTGAGGTCCTTTACGATCCCCGTGCGGATGGGAATCATCACCGCCGAGGCGCCGAAATAGCACGCTGTCTTGAACAGGGTCATCACGGAGAGGACGATGCAGAGGATCAGCAGGACCTTCGAAGCACCGATCTGTTCGGAGAAATGGCTCACGAACCAGTAGGCGTTGTTTGTGGCCTTGTCCATGAAATCCATCCCCTCCACGCTTTCCTTCCATGGGATGAAGCTGTATGTCGCCGTATCGAGGTTGAAGAGGATCTTCAGCATCGGGATGATGAGGGCGAACGAAAAGATGTTCAGTACCGCCGACAGTATGTTCAATATGACTGATTCGCCCAGATACCGCCTGTAGGGCAGTACGTAGCGCTTCATGGTTTTCAAAAACTCTCTCATAACGACGCAAAAATAATCAAAAAGAACGGATTCTTATTTGATTACCGGGAGTTCAAGCCAGGAGGCGTCCGGACCTGAATGGATGGTCACATCCATGGGGACATAGTCATCCTTTGTGGCCGTGTACTGGTTTTCCAGATATTTCTGGGGATTCATCGCGAGGAAGGGGTACATCGAACTCTGTACCTGCACCATTAGAGCGTGGCCGGGAACGAAGCGGTGGCAGACGTCGTTGAGCATGAATTCCAGGTCATATGTCTTTCCTGCCTCGATGGGCTCGGGCTTTTCGTAGGAATTGCGGTAGCGGGTGGAAAAGACGTCGAAGCGGACAAGCTGCCAGTATCCGTCCGGTCGGACGTCGATCAGCTTTACTACGAAGTCGGCGTCTGTGCCGGTGGCGGTAAAACGTACCCGGGCCTTCACCGGTCCGGCCAAAGTCAGAGTGTCATTGAGAATCTCTCCCTTGTATGTCAAGACGTCCTTCCTTCCTGCCAGGGAACTCTGGTCGGAGGCCATATAGTCGGTAAGGTTGTCGAAAATCCTTTCCTTGACGGGCTCCACGAAGCAGGGAACAGGGTCGCAGGGGTCCGAGGTGTATATCCTGGCGCCTTCTGCCGGAGCCTTGAATGATGCGCCCCCGTCGCTGCAGAGGTAGAGTTTCTCCATCTCAGGCTGCTTCCAGGGCCATGTTTCGGAGGCGATCCATTCGTGGTCAACGTTCTTGCCCTTCATGATTTCATAGCGGGTCTCCGAGGAAGGAAGGGAATGGATTTTAGAAGGCCTGCGCCCCTTCCCTTCGAGGTAGTACCGGTAGAAATCATATTCGATCCGGTCCATGAAGAAGGTGGTGGTCCCTGTGCCGAACCATGAATTCCCGACCCTTTCATAATCGGGAGACTTCCAGCATATGTGAGCCCACGGAGGGAAAACGAAATGGGCTATGGAGCCATTGTCCCTGAACCGGCGGAAAGTCTCGAGTCCGCCATAAAGGTCCTCGGAGTCAAAACTGCCTGTGACCACCAGGGCCGCCGGAGCATCTTTGTCGATGAAATTCAGGAGGTTGTGATAGTACCAGAAGTCATCCCAATCTTTGTGCCCATACAGGAATTCGTCACCCTTCCCGTGAATCTCCTTCATTTCCACCCATTTGGCAATAGGAAGACCCTTGAACAGGTTGTACAGGTCTTCATCGTTGAGACCCTTGGATGTCTGCGGTCCGCCCTGGGGCTTGAACCCCGTCACTTCCACCATCTTCCTGATGTTGGTGGCGTCTGCCAGGGTGAAGGCGCCGTAATGATGGTAGTCGTCTCCCATGAACCAGTCGGTTACGGGGGACTGCGGGGAAACGGTCTTCATTGCCGGATGCGGGTCGATTGCCGCGGCTGTAGCAAAGTAACCTGTGTAGGAAGTGCCTCTGATCCCGAGCCTTCCGTTATTAGAAGTGTTGTGGATTATCCATTCCGCAGTATCGTAGGCGTCAGTGCTTTCGTCGGTTTGCGATGGGTCTGAATCCTTTCTGTGGGCGAGGGGATTGTACGGGCGGAGGGTCTGATAAGGACCTTCGCTCCTGTAGGTTCCCCTGATGCTCTGGAAAACGAAGATATATCCGCGGGCCGCGAAGTTTCTGAGATACCGTGAGATGTCTTTATAATCGAAATCCCCTGGCTCCGAGGCACCGTCACCCCTGAATATGATGACCGGTCTTCCGTCCAGAATCTCTTCAGAGGTGGCGAATCCATCGGAACCGTCAGAGTCGAAAGCCTCCGCTCGAGGCTCCCAGACAGCCGTGGAAAGGGATACTCCATCCCTCATGGGGACCATCTCCTCCCTGACTGTATAATGGCTGTCAACCCAGAGGGAATCAATGGAATGGCTGCTCCAGTCAATATAAGACAGGCTGTTCCGGCCTTTCCCGCAGGAGAAGGCCAGGATAGCTGCGAGCGCAATTATGGAAAGCCTTTTCATAACTTCCTTGCAGGATAGCATTTGTCCGTCAGGGCCTGGGCTTGTATTTCGGGTCGTCAGAGGTGAAAGAATAGGGAACTGTGATATGGTAGAGCATCCTGCTCGTTTCCATCCTAGTCCAGGTGTCGAATACTGTGGATCCCTCGGTGAGCTCTATCACGCGGCAGCCGCGGCAAAGTGTATGGTAGGCGTTGAGACCACCGGAAAAGCGGCCGTACCCAAGGGCGATTCCGTTCTTGAACACGACATAGTCGTTGTCGTGGTCATGTCCGCAGAACACGCCCTTGACGTCCCCGCAGTCGAGGAAGGCGGCAAAAAGACCCGAGTTGACGGGGGCGCAGCCCTCGTTCTCAATCCTCCAGCCCATATTCTTGTACCTGGAGTCGTTCCAGGCTTCACCGTATTCCAGGAGGGGAATATGGAAGAAGGCCAGGGCAGGGTAGGGAACCCCTCCGTTTTCAACGGTGAGAGCCCTGCTGTGGCGCACATACCACTCGACCTGTTCTGGCTTGATCCAATCGTTCTTCCGATCGTAGCCCGGGAGGTGATGGTCGCAGTGAGAATCGAAAAGATAGAGGATAGCGCTTTTCTTTCCGGCATCCGTGGACGAATAGATGGGAATGATCTGGTTTGTGGCGCCGGGCAGTTTTGATGTTTCGGCATCCTTACGGACATTGAGGCAGCCGGGGAGGCTTGCAAAATGGTTGAGAACGGCCTCCCTTTCCTTCTCGTCTTCAGGTTCATGGTTGCCGAACGCAACTGCGCACGGAATGCCCCTGCTGGAAGCGAATCCCACCAGGCGGTCGTAGATGTTGTCTCCTCCTCCGAAGTCTCCTGTGTACATCACGAGATCCGGTTTCTCCAACTCGAGGAGGTTGTTCATAATGTCATATGAATGCTTGTTCTGCTCGTGGTCGTCGCAGGCATGGATATCCGTGAACTGGACGATCTTGAACTTACCTTCTTTGTTGAACTTCAGAGTGTCGGGAACGGATACGGCGGTTTTTGCCTTCTTGGTCCTGATGTCTGCGACCGCGTCCAGGCCGCCAAGGCTGACGGCTCCCAGCGCCAGGGCTGAATTCTTGAGGAATTTCCTTCTTCCGATAGTTTTTTCCATATTATTGTCTGATAATTGATTTTCTATTTCCAGTCTGGGTTATGGGGACCGTCCACGAAGCTGGTAGGATAGGTCCATGAATCCACGGTAGTGCCGTCGTGAAGGTCGCTCCAGGAGTCGAATTCGCGCTTCCCTTCCTTGAGGTTGATAACCCTTGCTCCGATGGGAATGTGGTTATAAACCGTGTCTGAACCGCTCATGCGTCCATATGCAAGGAGGATATCATGGTAGAGGACGGCATAGTCGTTGTCATGGTCATGGCCAGCGAAGGTCGCCATTACGTCTTCATGCTCCCTCATCGCCGTGAAGAATCCGCTGTTCAGTTCAGGGCTTCCCACGTTTTCCCTCCTGATGCCGATGAAGGTCGTTTCGGGATCTTCTATCGCGTAGCGGTATTCCTGGAGAGGTACATGGAAGAAGGCGAGTGCGGGAAGGACACGTCCGAGGCTCTTCCTTATGCCCTCCGATGTCTTTGAATACCAATTCACCTGCTCTTCGGTAATCCATGCGTAGCCTTTCACTCGGCGCTGGGGCATCCCTTCGAACCTGTCCCTCATCGGGCGGTCGTACGGATTTCCGCCATAGTACTGCATGCAGTAGAGCATGGCTGCAGGAGCTTTGCCGTCATGGTCGTGGATTGTCACCGCAAAGTCCATCTTTCCCTCGCCCCTGAAAGGAGGCATCACGTTCCCTTTGACCTCCAGGGCGGCCTTGTAAAGGGCCGGCTGCTTGGCATCGTACTCAGCATCATGGTTCCCGAAGACATAGGCGAAAGGAATTCCCTTGTCAGCGGTCAGGTTGAGGACCTCCTTAAGGGCTTTGACGGCGGGGGCGTCGAACACCATGTCCCCGGTGTACATTACGAAGTCGGGTTTCTCTTTCTCAAGCACTTCCGGAAGGAGCTTCAGCATCCTGGGACATCCGCGGTGGCCGATGATGTAGTGGGTGTCCGTAAACTGTACGATCTTGAACGTCCCGTCGGGACGGAATTTGAGTTTTGGACCATAGACTTCGGGAAGGCCGGCGACCTCTTCCGCAGTGCCGGAATCCTTTCCCATAAGTGGACTTCCGGGGAGGACTGCGGCGCCTGCCAGCATCCCTGTCTTTGCCAGGAAGTCCCGTCTGGACATGTTGTTGCTCATGGTGATTATTTTTAAATCAATTAATTATCGATGTATATCTTATTTATCCATGTAAATCTGTCCCTCGGTTTTTCCAAGGGGGTATGAGATGCTGTCAAAACTTACGTTTTCCGTGTCGGAAAGAACGAAGGCCGGCCGGAAATCATCTTCTTTCAGCTTCAGGTTGACGTTTCGGAAACGGATTCCTTCCGCATGCCTTACGAAGAAGCCGTATGCCGGCAGTTCACCGAACATGTCATAGTCGGGATAGTGGTTCTCAAATTCAGGAACGCGGGCGATATCCCAGGTGGGAATGTACCTGAGTCCTTTGGATGCCCCTCCCGGATATACGAGGATTACGTCCTCGATATTCACGTTCCTTACCTTGTGGCCGGGAATACCGGTGATGCTGGACGGAATGGGGTTGATCATCGTGTTGGTGATGGGGCCGCGGATGTCGTATCCTCCGTCCGGACGCTCGAAGGCGGTCTCGCAGTACATCCTGCGGATGGTGATCCCGTCCACGGAGGCCGTGCGGTTGCCGTTTCTCCTTCCGAGCCGTATAAAGATGGGATTGCCTACGTTGAATGCTTCGATGTCTTCCGCGAGGATGTTCTTCAGGGAACCTCCGTCCACGGCCTCAAGTGCTATGGCCGAACGGAAAGTATTCTTGACCTTGATGCGGGCGAAATGCAGGTTCTGGAAGCATCCGTAAGACGGGGTTCCGCATTTCAGGGCGGATGCGCTGGATTCCACCGTGCAGTCATGGATGTAGATTCCGTCCGTTGTGTCGTCCGGGTCCCATGTGTTGAGGCATATGCCGTCGTCCGCCGAATTAACATGGCAGAAGGCGACTTCCATCCGTTTGCAGTCGATTATATCTATGCCGTCATTGTTCCAGTACGCCCTGTTCAGGACGTCCAGGTGGTGAAGGTTTACGTCTTCACATTTATAGAATTCAAGCGCGAAGATGCTGCTGGCGGTAAACCGGAGTCCCGAAATCTCGACATTGCTGCAATATCTCAGGGAAAGGAGAACTGGACGGTGGTTGGGCCTGTGGGAAATGTCGTCATAATCCGGACTGACAGCGATGCCCTTGTAGTGAAGGCTGTCGATATGAAGGGCCAGGGCCCGTCCCTGTCCGTTTATGACTCCGTCTCCGCTGAGCTTGACATTCCTTGCCCCGTTGGCGGTAATCAATGCAAGTTCAAGGTCGATCAGCGGTTTCCTGTGGGTGCCTCCGGGAAAGTCCTTGTCTGCATAATCGGCAGGGTTCGTGCTACCCAGAAGTTCCGCCCCGCGTTCCAGCCGCAGTTCGACACCGGATTTGAGTTCGACAGTGCCTGTCAGATAACGGCCCGGCAGAAGGACCAGCGTACCTCCTCCCTTGTCTGAGAGGCGGTCTATGGCTTTCTGGAAGGCATCCGTATTCAATGTCACTCCGTCGCCGACAAGACGGGCCTGCTCAGACGTAATCGTCCCGGCGCCGGAAACGCGGACCGCTGCCAGCAATATCAATGATGATATGAAAAGGATTCTTTTCATCGCAGAAACAGTTGACTACCTCCAGTCCGGATTGCCCGGGCCGTCCACGAAACTCGCGGGGTAGGTCCACTTGTCGGAGACGGTGCCTTCATGGTCGAGTATCCAGGAGTCGAACTCCCTTTTCCCTTCCTTGAGATTGATTATCCTCGCTCCGATAGGAAGGTGGTTGTAGACTGTGTCGGCTCCGCTCATACGGCCGTATGCCAGAAGGATGTCATGGTAGAGGACGGCAAAGTCATTGTCATGGTCGTGGCCGGCGAACGTCGCCATCACGTCCCCGTTTTCCCTCATTGCCGTAAACATTCCGCCGTTGGCTTCCGAGGCGTAGATGGCTTCCCTGCGGGTGCCTTTGAAGGGCGTGTGGGAATCATCTGCCGCATAGCGGTATTCGGAGAGGGGAACATGGAAGAAGGCCAGTGCCGGTATGTTATGACCGAGCGTCCTGGAAATCCCCTTCGCCGTGGCCGAGTACCAGTTTACCTGTTCTCGCGTCATGCAGGCATAGCCCCTCCAGCGTCTGTAAGGATTCTTTTCAAAATAAAGATACTGATCCTTCAGCTTGACGTCCTGTGGAGTGCCGCCATAATACTGGAGGCAGTAGAGCACTGCAGCGAGGTCTTTCCCGTCATGGCTGTGGATGGAAACAGCATAGTCCATCTTTCCTGCCGACCTTACAGGGGACATCACATTCTGCTTGAATGTGAGGGCGGTGTCGTATAGCTCCTCCTGCAGGGCGTCATATTCATGGTCGTGGTTGCCGAAGATATATGCGAAGGGAACGCCTTTCTCTTCGAATATTCCGAGAACGTCTTTCAAGGCCTCAGCGGCGGGTTCAGCGAACACGATATCTCCGGTCAGTACGGCAAGGTCGGGTTTCTCCCTGTCGAGGATGAATGGCAGGAGTTTCAGCATCCTCGGGCTCCCGCGATGGCCTTTGATGTAGTGGGTGTCCGTGAACTGGGCGATCTTGAACGTGCCGTCGGGACGGAACTTCAGCCAGGGACCGTAAACTTCCGGAATTCCAGCAGTTTTACCCTCCCGGGCAGGATTATCTTTCGCGTTCAGGACATTTCCGGAAAAGGCGGCGGCGCCGGCCAGAAGCCCGCTTTTGGCAAGGAAGTCCCTTCTTGTAATCTTTTCACCCATAGGATATTATACTTTGAGGAACACTTTCTTCTTGTAGAGGAAGAGGAGGAACAGCCAGATGGTGAAAGTGAAAAATGCCGTGGATACGATTCCGCTCCATGGCTCCGGGAAGAGGCCTGTGATTCCTCCGAAGAAGAAATCGCTGATCTTGTGGAAATCGATGATTCTCATTGCAAGATAGACCGTGATGGAGTTCATGCCGATCACCTTGAAGAACGGAGTCCAGCCGGTCCATCCCTTCACGTCGATGATCCAGTAGAAAAGGGCGAACATCGCTACCGAATAAGCTCCGACGGTGAGGACGAAGGTGCTGGACCAGAGTTTCTTATTGATGGGGAAGAAATGGCTCCATACCAGTCCGACGACCAGGAGGACGGCGGCTGCGGCGAACATATAGACGGTCTTGCGTTTACCTGAGATCTTGGAATCCGGCTCACGAACGAATTCTCCCGTGAACATTCCGAGCAAGGCGGTGACGATTGCGGGGAAGGTGCTGAGGATGCCTTCAGGGTCGAACTGGCCCGGGGTGAGGAGGTGGTTCGGCATTATCATCCTGTCTATGTAGCCGACCAGGTTGCCTTCATAGCTGAGGGAACTAGCTCCGGGAGCGTCCGGCGCGGGGATCATCAGAAGCAGCCAGTAGCCAATGAGGATGAGGGCTGAAATGAGGATCCTGCCTTTCCTGGGAACATACATGTAGATGAGGGCGGCTCCGAGCCATCCGAGACCGATCCTGGCGAGTACGCTGGGGAATCTGAGGGTAGCGAAGTTGAACTGGAAAAGTCCAGAATACACCAGGCCGAGGAGAACCAGGGTGAGGCCCCTGCGGATCGTCCTGAGCAGTATCTTATTCTTCGGTGTACCCTTGGCTATCTGGTTGGCGTAGGAGAAGGGGAATGTCATTCCGGAAATGAAAAGGAAGAGAGGGAAGATGGTATCGTGATGGGCGAGACCGTCCCAGGCGACATGGTGCATCTGTTTCGCAAGCCAGCAGTCGGGATTCCCGGTTATGGCTGATGCCAGGAGATAGATAACTGTGGAAAAACCCATGATGAAAAGCATGTCGAATCCCCTGAGGGCGTCTATCGACAGCAGTCTTTTTGTCTTATTCTCTGTATCCATGATTATGTGGTTGTTATTCAAATACTTCGTTTACAGGTCTTCCGTACCAGTACGGTGCGGGGGTAACTCCCAGTGCGGAAGCTATCGTTGCAGCTACGTCGTACTGGACCACGGAGCCTTGTATGGTGTATCCCTTTCGGACACCCTTGCCCCAGACTACGAATGGAGTGAATCTCTCCGATGCCCTGGTGCCTCCATGCGCTTCGTCAACGGTTCCGCCGTGGTCGGAAGTGAAAATGATGATGGTATCATCGAGGATCCCGGCGTCGGCAAGTGCCTGTTTTACCTTTCCGATGAGACCGTCCAGCTCGTGGAGTTTGTCGAAGTAAGGTTTTGAGAACCAAGTCCTGTCATGTGCCGTCCCGTCCGGTTCGTCCCATATGATCAGGGCCAGGTCGGGTTTCTTTGTGCGGATGTATTCGACAGCGTCGTCGCATACGCCCTGGAAGGAAAGGTGCGCGTAATGGCTGAATGCATCCTTGTCGATCAGGTTGCTTATACCGCTCCACTGGTGTATGGCGCCCATTTCAATGCCGGGGAACTGTTCCCTTGCAAGGGAGAATACAGTCGGTGTAAGGCCCCTGCGGTCCCTGACTGCCGGAACTACGAGCGGAGCCCTCCAGTTGTCTCCGATTTCCGAATAGAAACCGTGCATCTCGGGGGGCATGCCGTTGAACATCGTTGCCCAGTTTTCAGTGCTCAGGGTGGGAACGACGGAGGTCTTGCGCATCGTACTGGAACCCTCTGCGATAAACTGCTTCAATACGGGCATATCGGCCTTGTCCATCCCTTCGGATGCCCAGCCGTCCATGCCTATTACTACGACATGTCCGGCCCTGCGTACTGCAGGAACCGTCTTGGGAGAACGGACGGCCTTGTTTTTGAAAATCTCCCTGACTGGTTTGCCTACCCAGGTCTGCGGAGTCTTTGCACCCATGACGGCCGCGACAGTGGCGGCGACGTCGTATTGCATCATCGGAGCCTGGATTTCATATCCCTTCCTGATTCCCTTGCCGCAGACCACGAAAGGGGTCTCATATTCGAAGATCGTGCTCCCTCCGTGGGCCCTTCCGGTTCCGCCGTGGTCGGAAGAGAGGATGATGATGCTGTTCTTCCATATGCCGGCCTTCTTGAGTGCGGCGACCACCCTTCCTATATAGGAATCCATCAGGTGGATAGCTTCGAAATATGCGGGGGTGTACCAGCCCAGGGTGTGCCCTTCGTGGTCGGGATGGTCAAATCCCAGCATCAGAAGATTGGGTTTCTTCTCCAGGATGTATTTCTCAGCATCCGCGCACATCAGTGCGTCGTCGTCATATTGGGATTCCCTGTCCAGCGCCTCGGGGCTTACGCAGCAGTGCAGCCAGTCCCACTGGTAGAGGGCGCCGATTTCCGCCTCGGGATACTTCTCCCTGCAAACGGAAAAGATGCTTGTGAACGGCACCGTGGATTCAAATGCCTTGATGTTCTTGGGGGAGCCGTAATTCCCTTCTTTTACAGGGTCGTAGAATCCGGTAAGTTCAGGCCCCATGCCGCTGAACATTGTGGGCCAGTTCTTGTTGCTCGCGGTCGGCCAGACTGACCTTTTATGCAGTGTCCAGCTGCCTTCCGTCATGAGGGCCTTCACGTTCGGCATGTCGGCCACGTCCATTCCCTTCGCGGCCCATCCGTCAAGGGTGATGAGCACTATGTGCTCGGCGACAGGTTTCGTGTTGCCCGCCGTCGCGGTGGATAATGCGGCCGCCAGGACCGCTATGACAGTGATTATTCTTTTCATGTCTTCGTTATTTATCCTGAACGGGCCTTACCGCCCTTCCTTCGGCGTTCTTGTGTACCAATGCATAGTAATGGCCGTTGTCGCGGAAAACCAGCTCGAACATGTAATGACCGTAATCGGAAGAAATGGAGCCGGACCAATAGTGGCCGTACTCTCCGATGTCATACATGTCTCCATGGTCTTTACGTCCGGAGGCGGGGAGGAAGATGGAATTGCCGTTGGGGCCGGTAACCTTCATTCCGCCGACTCCGTTGACTGTTTCCCAGGTCCAGGAGCATTTCTCCCTGAGTTCATCTATTTCGGCGCTGGTCGGGAGCCTCCAGCCATCCCCCCACAGCCTTGTGGCAAAATCGTTGATGGTGCCGCTGAAGTTGATGTATCCGCCGACTGCAGGAATCTCCAGGAGCCATCCGGGAGTGAACCGTTTGTCGAAATCTTTCCAGTCGAATAGGATGGAATAGTCATACGGAGATACGGCTCCTACGTTCCGGTCAGCCCAGAGGACGCTCAGTCCGAGGTCGACCGCTTTGCCGTCAGCTTCCTGTCCCATGGCGGAATTCGCCGGGATGAGAAGCATGCATGCCAGCATGGTATAAACAAGTCTCTTCATATCGGGTAGTTTCTATCAGTTTCCCCATTTCTTGAGCTGGAGTCCTTCCGTGGTGACGGTGGAGGTGTTGCCGCTCTGGTTGCCGAAGTCAGCGTTCCTGACATCCTTGAGATAGATCTGGGGCCCTTCGTCAGGCTCGCTGATCCATACGTTGTCCATCTTGATGCCTTCCACGTCGTCGAAGACGAAGGCCGGGCGATAGTCCTTCCACTTTGCGGTGATGGAAACGTCCTTGAAGGAGATTCCCTTCACATGTCTGACGTAGAATCCCCAGGAAGGCATTTCTCCCTGAAGGTCGTGCTCGGGATACTCATCCTCCCTTTCGGGAACGGTATTCATCCTCCAAACAGGCATGTATGCGGTGCCTTCATCGGCCCTTCCCGGGTGGGATATGCGGATGTTCTCGAAGGATACGTTCTCCACGAAGAGACCGGGCACTCCCTCGATCATGCAGGGGAAGGTATTGAAATCCAAGCCCCTCTGACGGCCGGGGAAGCGGCTTTCATGCCAGATGTCGGGCCGCTCGAATGCCACGTCGGCGCTTACGTTGCGGACCGTGACATTCCTGAGGATTCCGGGCTTGCCGTTCCTCTTGCTGAGGCGGAAATAGAACACCATCCAGGAGTTCGTCTGGGTGATGCCGTCGATCAGGATGTTCTCGATAGTGTCGCCGTATATGCACTCCAGGGCTACCGCGCTGCGGAGGGTGTCATAAACGTAGATATCCTTGATGACGACATTTGTCGCTCCTGCTCCGGAACCGAACTTGATTGCACTCGCTCCGGACTGGATGCGGCAGTTCTGGATTAGGATCTGGTCATTCCAGGTACCTTTGAGGCAGACCCCGTCGTCATTGCAACTGAAATGGCAGTTGATGACCTTGACGTTGCGGCAGTTACCGATGTCGATCCCGTCGTTGTTGGGGAAGGCGTCGCTGATGGTGTTCACCTTGTCGAACACGACGTTTTCACAGCCCCAGAACTGGTTGACCCAGCAGGCCGAGTTATATACGTTGATTCCGGTGACCGTGATGTTCTTGCAGTCGTTGAACTGGAGGATTGTGGGCCGGTGGGATTCGTCCGGACGGTTCTGGTCGTACCTTTCGGCAGGGAAGACACCTACATGGAAGAGGGAATCGATCTTGAGGGCAAGGGTCCGGCCCTGTCCGTCGATGGATCCCTGTCCGTCGATAGTGATGTTGTCGGCCTTGTGGGCGACAAGCAGGGAGAAGTGTCCTCCTTTTCCGTAATAATCATAGTAATCGGTGCTCCCAAGGATGACTCCGTCCTTCTCAAGATGGAGCTTCATGTTGCTTTTAAGCTCGACAGTGCCGGTAAGGAATTTGCCGGCCGGAACGATAACGGTCCCTCCGTCCTTGGCCGCCGCATCGATGGCTGCCTGGATGGCCTTCGTATTCATGGTGATTCCGTCAGGCTTGGCCCCGTACTTCGTGATGTCATGGTCTTTTGCTCCTGCGGCCAATGCCAGCGAGAGCATGATAACGATTGCAGAAAATGTTGAAAGGCACTTTTCCATTGGTCTTTTATGCTTGTTTTAAAGTGAAATATCGGCTTTTACGCCATCATGGGAATTGGGGAACTTCAGGAACAAGGTCCGGCTGCCCCTGTCCCAGGTCCAAGTGAAATCGGTGACGGGATTTCCTTCGCTGCCGGTCAGGGATATCTTGCGTGGCCTGCGGGGGAGCAGTACCCTCATCGCACATTTGGTATCGAGCGGTCCTTTCACCAGGAAGGAGTAGCTCCGGGCAGAGGTTTTTTCGTCGTAAACCCTTCCTCCGGTGGCCAGCACCTGAGGAACGGAGGGATCCTCCACGCGGTTCACATCAATCAGGAAGGCATATTCCCCGGGATGGATGACTTTCTCCTTCAGGACAGGGAGCGAAGGGTCGTAAAGGTCGATCAGAGTGCCCTTTATGGTCAGAGGCTTGTCAGATACGCTCTCGTCCATCACCCCTGCGATGTCGTAGAATCCCCTCTCCAGATACAAGCTGTTCTTAAACATAAGGTCACCCTGGGCGCATTCATTTTTCCAGAGGTCCTGCACTGCATTAAGGACGGGACCGTCGGAGTCGGGGCTGAGGACGAATTCCTTGGGGTTCCGCCTCAGGATGCGGACCAGGCCTTTTCCAAAGCGGTAGTTTCCTTCCGGGGCGGCTGCGGGAATGCCCATGAGGGAGAAAAGGTGGTCGGCCGGACGGCTGAATCCCAAGCGTTTCCACCATTCGTTTATGTCCTGGAAAGGGTCGTCGTCTCGTCCGCAGTAGAGCAGCGCACCGCCGTCCTTCACCCAGTCGGCGATGAAGCCATGCGCGTCTTCCTCGAGGGGCTTCATGTTTGAATAGGTCATGATGAGGATCCTGATGTCTTTCCAGGACTCGGGGTACCTTACGTTTTCGATATGCATCATCTGCACGGGCACACCCCTTTTGAGGAGGGGGAGCGACATGCCGTAGAATCCTGAGAGGGCAGGGTCGCCCTGGTCTTCGCTCCAGCTGGTGGTCCTTTGGAACATCAGGGAGTTGGAAAGGAGGACACCTATTCCCTGCGAACCGCTGACCTTGTTGTCTGAAAGGGGGATGCTGTTGAGGGCATTTGTCATCACCTGGAGCTGGGTCGAGTAGAACTCCGGGATGTTCTCCATCGTGTCGTCAGTTGCGCTCCTGGCGTATTTCCTTTGATAAATCCGGTGTGGCCACGGCATTGTCTCGTAGTGGTTGTTCCGGGGATAAAGGAGTTGGGCGGTGAAAGTAGCCTCGTAATTTTTCTTATAATCGGCCCAGTCGCGCCTCCTGTCTTCGACCGGGTCGGTGAGGAACCAGACCGTTCCTCCCGTCGGGGCAGTCATGGATTCCATGCATCCGTATTCGAGGAAAGCGTTCTCGAAGGTGCGTTCCTTCTTCACTCCGTTGTAGTACTGGGGCTCCCTGGACGTGCCGGTCCAGACCTGGGCGATGTATCCGTCCACGCTCTCGAGTGAAGCGAGAGAGGCTTCCGGGCTCACTATGCCCCACTGGGCGTAATTGATCAGGGTATGGGTCGGGACAAAGCACTTGATGTCTTTGCCGAGAGTCTTCCCATACTCCTTGCAGAATTTGAAGCACTCGTCCAGGGCCCTGTAATAGAGATGGTACTTGAGTTTGTTTGAGAGGAATGTCGCCTCCGGGGATGAGTCCACGGCCTGCCACGGCGTGCCGTAGTATGCCCGCCATTCCCTTTTGAATCCTTCGCTGTATCCTACGGTGGCAAAGAATTCCGGTTCTTCGATGAAGACCGCCTCAACTCCGGCATCAATCGCTTTTTTCAGGACCTGTTTCTTGAAAAGGAGGTAGTTGAGGGAGGGAACGTAGTATTTCTTGTTCCAGTAGTGGTTGCCGTCGCTGTCCGTCTGGATTTCATCCCAATGCTCCTCCCCGTCCCATGTCCCGTTGAAATAATCCAGGGCGTAGTGGCCCCAGGCGATATTGGTCATGAAGCAGGTATGGTAGCCCTTGTCTTTCCAGGTCTGGAGTTCCCGGCGGAATCTTCCGGGGTCCTTGAGTGAGAGGTCATACACCAGCACCGCGTCCGTCCGTACATCCACCGACGGGTTCCAGCCCTCTGAGGACTGAATGACTGTCTTCTTGTCTGCAAGGGGCTTCTCTCCCGTCTGCCCCCATACGGCCGGCGCCGTAAAAAAAGCCGTCAGGATTGTCAGGATCGTTATTCTGCCTGGGATTATCATATCTAATCCGTTTTATGTCTGGATTAGTGCAATTTAATCAAAAAACGCTGATTTTGCAAAGGCATATTTCTTATTAGCCGCGGAAACGGCGAAAACGTGGCTGGAACGTGAAAAAACCACATGCGTGGCGAGGAAATGATTATTTTTAATAAATACTTAAAAAAGATTGGTTATGTGTCTTCCGTTTACTTGTACGACTGCTGATGCGATGGATTGGGACGAGGCGATGGACCTCGTCCGCAACCTTTACCGTGACGGCAACTATACCATGTCCCTACTTGTCGCTACGGGGTGTTTCACAGGCCTTCGCGTCAGTGACATCCTTTCCCTGAGGTATTCTGACCTGTTCAGCAGGGAATTCGAAATCATTGAAAAGAAGACCAGGAAACGGCGTACCATACGTGTCAATGCGGATCTTAGGGAACATGCGTTGAGATGCTTCAAGGCTTCAGGCTTGCAGGACGCTTCGCGAAAAGCGTTTATTTCCAGGAAGAAGACTGTATTCAGCATCCAAAGGATCAACGTCATCTTCAAAGAGTTGAAAGAACAATACGGACTGCAGGTCGGGCACTTCAGCACCCATTCCATGCGAAAGACTTTCGGCCGCCGCGTCGTCAAGATGTCCGGGGCGGACAGCGAGATGGCATTGATAAAATTGAGCGATATCTTCCAGCACTCTTCCGTCATGACTACACGTATATACTTGGGACTCCGGAAGGAAGAGTTGCTCGACACTTACGATCTTTTGTCTATGTAGTGATAAGCTGTTGATAATAAGTTGGTTGTTTGGTTACGACAATATTCACTTCCTCCAGAAGTGAATATTCTTTTATGCGTAAAGGGGTATGCAAACGTTTCCAAGACACACATCAACACCATTTTTTATTAACTAACTTATCACTTTCCATGCGTAAATTTTTCACATTGGCCGTTCTGGCCAGCATGATCGCACTCCCCCTGGGAGCTGCAATGACGCAGGGAGAGGTTTCCAACCCTTCGGTACAGAATCCCACCACCCCCATCACGGGTGTGGTCACCGATGCGGCGGGAATTCCTGTCCCCGGAGCTACAGTGGCAGTACAGGGAACAACGAACGGAACCCAGACCGACAGTTATGGCCGTTTCACCCTCAACGCTCCTGTCGGCGCGACGCTTGAGGTCCAGTGCCTCGGCTATGCCACCAGGACCGTTGCTGCTTCTGCGGGCACCATGAGCATCTCCCTCGATGAGGATATCGAAATGCTGAACGAGGCCGTGGCCATCGGTTACGGTTCGGTCCGCAAGAGCGACCTCACAGGATCGGTTGCCATCATCGGCAGCGACAAGATCAAGGACCTCCCCCAGGGCGGTGTGACCAACATCCTCCAGGGTAAGGTCGCAGGTGTGAACATCACCAGCACCAGTGGTGACGGCGGCAAGACCATCCGCATCCGTGGTGTAACCTCCATTAACAAGAGCAACGAACCCCTCTGGGTAGTTGACGGCGTCATCGGAGGAACCGTAGGTAACTTCTACGACATCGAGAACATCGAGGTCCTCAAGGACGCTTCCGCTACCGCAATCTACGGCACCCAGGGCGCCAACGGTGTCATCCTCGTGACCACCAAGAGGCCCCAGGAAGGCACCCACATCACCTTCGACGCAAGGTACAGCACCTCCAGGTTCCGCAAGATGCCGGAGCTCCTCTCCCCGAAGGACTTCTCTTTCGCCTATCGTTCAATCAATGGCCTCAATTCAATTGCTGCAGATGAGGTCGCTGCCATTGAAAACGGAACCAATCCCGGAATCGACTGGATTGACTACTGCTTCCGTCCTTCTTTCAGCCACTCTTATAATCTTAATATATCTGGTGGCAGCAAGAAGACCCAGTATGGCATCATCGGCTCCGCAGGCGGCGGCCATGGCCAGATCAAGAATGCCAACAGCCGCAGTTACAGTGTAAAATCCACTCTCAATGCAGAGCTTTTCCCCTGGCTGACCTTCCGCGGATATGCATACGGCAGCGTAAGCAAGAGCCATAGCAATGGCTTTGGATTCAATGATTTTATAGGCTATTCCCCTATAATGTATGCCCAGGATGAGGACGGTGTCTTCCTTAAGGATCCATATGCCTCGATATTTGCGAATCCCGGCTCTGACCTCTGGGGTGACAACCGAGACAATAAGAGCGGCTCTTTCCAGGGATATGCCAACTTTACATTCAAGATTCTTCCTGAACTCACTTTCTCGACTGAAGGTCTGTACACCGACAACCATAGACGTTACGGAAGATTTACAACATCAAAACAAACTCCTGGAGATAGCGCAACCGGTACTTTCGAGAGTAGTCAAAGTTATAGCTGGCGTAACATCAACACCCTCAATTACACCAATGATTTTGGTGACCATCATGTGAATCTCACTGCCGCATTTGAACTTACCCAATCAAAGAGCAGCTATACCAGCATCAGCGGTGACGGTCTCGATAATGAGGATATCACTTACTGGAACATGTCAGCATTCAATTCCAATGGAGTGGGCAACGGATTCAGCAATTCCGGTATGGTTTCATGGATCGGTCGTGCTGTTTACAGCTATCAGGGCAAGTATTCCGCAACAGCTACCATCCGTGCCGATGCGGCTTCCCAGTTCCGTGACAAATACAAATGGGGATACTTTCCTTCCCTTGCTGTCGCATGGAACGCCGAGAAGGAAGACTTCATCGACAACACCAAGATCCAGCAGTTAAAACTCCGTGCCAGTGTAGGACAGATCGGTAATTCCGGAGTTGATGCCTATACGGTATACTCAAAGCTTTCTCCCGATTATGCCAGAAACAACACTCTAATGGGATTCTGGCCTGCGACCGTTTCCAATCCCAACGTCCACTGGGAGAAGACCACCCAGTACAATGTAGGTGTTGATCTCAGCGTACTCGACCGCAGGGTGAATTTCACCGCCGACGCTTACTACAAGAAGACCACCGACCTCCTGTTCCTCAAGGAACTCCCTGACTATAATGGAGGCGGTTCCGTATGGACGAACATCGGTGATCTCTCCAACCGCGGACTTGAGTTTACCCTCAACGCCATCCCCATAAGCACCAGGGACTTTAACTGGGAGACCACCTTCACCGCTTCCTACAACAGGACAAAGGTGGACGACCTCGGGGACGTAGAGAGTATCCTCCCTGACTCCGGACGTTCCGGAGGCGGACTTTTCGGAGGTAACGGAGTTTTCATCCTCAAGAAAGGGCATAATATAGGAACCTTCTACCTGACTGAGTGGGCAGGGTTCGATAATGAAGGCAATAACCTGTATTACAATGTTGTTGATGGAAAGAAAGATGGGAGTACCACTACCAAGTACATGGCCGAGAACCGAATCATGACCGGAAAGGGTATTCCTGACTGGATCTTCGGATGGCAGAACACTCTCCGCTGGAGGAACTGGGACCTCGGAATGCTCTTCCGCTTTACCAGCCAGTACAACCGTCTTAATATCACGAAGTACCAATATAGCTGCCTTACCGGTCCATATCGTTTCGTAACCGGCAAGGACGCATGGTACCGCGCTTGGAACAACGTAAAGGACAAGAGCCACGCTCTTTATGCAAACCTTTACAGTTCAAACAACGTCAATACTCCTCAGTCCACCCAGTTCCTCGAGAAGGCCGCGTTCATCCGTCTTCAGAGCCTCTCCCTTGGTTACCAGATTCCTCAGCAGCTTACCGGTAAGACCAGGATACACGTCTCCCTTGCCGCTGAAAACCTCTTTGTCCTTTCTCCTTACACGGGCCTTGATCCTGAAACAGTATCCGAGGTTACCTATGAAGGGTCTGCGGCTGCGTTCGGTCTTGACCGCGGAGCCTTCCCCCTTCCAAGGACTTTCACGGGCATCGTCCGTTTCGAATTCTAGAAACTGTCTTGATTTCAAATGCATAAGAATATGAAAAAGACATTATACACTATTTTGGCCTTGGCCGTCTCCTTCATTGCAGTTTCATGTAATGACGTCCTTGAAGAAACTCCCAAAGGACAGGTATTGACAAACAGTGCCTTTACCCATTCCACTGATCTTGAGAGCGCTATGGGCGTATTGAGATACAAAGTAAGCCGGGCCTCTTTCTATGATACACAGTTTGTCCAGGGTGCAATGGGAGACGACTGGGCTACCCATCCAGCATCCAACAAAGCTGCAATCCGTGAGTTTGACTGTATGGAGATTTCAACTGGAAACAGTTCTCTCAAACAGGCATGGCATGATATGTGGCTCGTAATCAAAGCTGCCAATTACATCATCAACGGCGCTGATCAGACACCTGATGTCTCCGAGGAAGAAATTGCGAGATATGTCAATACGGCCAAGTTCTGGAGAGCCTGGGCATATTTCGACATGGTACGTACTTACGGGGCTCTGCCTCTCGTTACCTCCCTCGATATTGACTATGGTACCGGCCTTACAAGCGTAGCTGGGATTTACGACCAGATCATAGCCGATTTCACCGATGCG
>Ga0256405_10006289_pt1 | contig 19216 bp, 16 predicted proteins | sample RumenRJG_02DNA_FD_189096 | JGI IMG/M metagenome (GOLD analysis project Ga0256405, IMG submission 189096) | Bovine rumen microbial communities from Lethbridge, Alberta, Canada - RJG_02 | ecosystem: Host-associated > Mammals > Digestive system > Stomach > Rumen | place: Canada: Alberta... | reverse complement strand
TTCTGAAGTTGATAAAAAATTTGGCTGACGAAAACAGAAATTACAAAAAAATTTTTGGTAATGTATTTTGGTTAGAAGTGGTAAAGGAAAAAAATTATAGCTGGTTTAATTTGAGGTTAAATTCCATCTTTTTTTTAATTCCGGATCTACCGATGCCAAATTAGCTAGTTTAAGACCAACAGCCCCGGGAGATCTACCTAAAAGAGCTGCTAAAGCTATAACGTCTTTATTATTTTGAGATATTTTGGAAAAAGGGATTCTAAAATATAGATCAAGAGCTAATATTATTTCATCCCTATTCCATTTTTGTCCCTGTCGATCATGCATCAAAATTAGTCCTGTACACAACACTAGCCTAAAATCAGTTTATGCCCTAAATAGGGGGGGGTTCAACAACCGAAAGATTCAAAAAAGCAATAAGTGTGATGTCTGTTACATAGGTATATTTTTAGTGTATTCTATGCAAATTTATCTGGATTCTTAATTATTAGTCTAAGGACAGAAATGCACTAATACATCGTAATCCTCAACATGAGTCTAATGTCAAAAGTCGAATTTACCTTAGAGCGGTAAATCTTACCTTTAACAATACCTTTCGTTTTTATCAAAAAAGATGTTATTGGACTTTCGCACACGCTCATACATGCTAAAATGGTAATTGAGAATAGAATGCATTAATCTGAATAAGCTCTTAAATGCCAAAAAAAGATTTAAGCATATTAAATACACACGAATAGCTGTATTCATGAGCAAAATGCTGATTTGGTGATGAATTAGCAGCAATAGCAACTAATTCACACCACTGAAGTAACCGATCCTTTCTGACAGCCCCTACATTCCAATATTCTCTAAGCACACTCTCTGAACATTCATTTATTGTGCTTTCAATTAACGAACTAAATTTTTGAATTCTTCCAAAAACTGCAGGAACTCTAAGCATAGCTCCATCAACAAATACATCTATTTGTCCACCGGCAGAAAAAGAATCCCTAATGTTTGTATTTACCACCCCCTGTTTCGTTACTAGCCATAAAGAATAACGATTGTATTTTCTTGGATTCCCCTGTTCTAATAATTCTGGAAACAGTGCATATCCTTGAACAGTGAGTATACTCTTCATTTCAGGAGACAATGTTGACCACAATTTTATTGTCGCTGGCGATGATTCCAAATCTAGATTCGATGAATCTGCCCACCATAAACTCTCCCCTGGCTTTAACAAACTCTTATAGTACCTTGAGACCGGCTCAACTGGATTATTAAGCTTGCGAAGCGTATCGTAAGGAACCCCCATTTTGTCAAATATCGTTTCACCATGCTTTAACTCCATATCTATCAGATATCTTGGGTAGTGCGTTACTGATATTCCATATAAACACTCTTCGTATGGGCGCGTTCTAAATTCAACAGGTTTACCTAATTTTCCAAAAGTCAAAAATATTCTTTCTACACCTTGAATTCGAGTTGACTCCAAAATACTACTTCCAATTGAACGCCATTGATTCTTATTTGTACTCTTTACCTCAACACCATAATAGTTTTTCGCAACAATATCTGGAAATGAAGCTCCAGAGACAAGCTGGATTGTTCCTTCAAATGGAGTATTTTGTGCAACTGTATTTAATGCATTAAATACATCTTGCTCAAGTTCAATTCCATTTCTATGCGCATAATAGTCAGTCAATTTTTCAGCTTCACTATTAAGCAACTCATCCATTTCTTTTATTAATCTACTAAACTCATACGGTTGAAGCATAAAATTATCTGAAATAATCATTATTATGCTCCGCCAAAATATAAATGCCATTTCTCTGATAAGTTTTTGGCAATATTGTATGCAAGGACACAGGGAACTGCATTACCGATAATTTTATAAGCATCTGAAGCTGAAACAGAAACTAAATCATCTTTACGTGATTGAATAAACTGGTAATCATCAGGAAATGTTTGAATCCTAGCACATTCTCTAACAGTTAATCTTCTTTCCATAAGACCTTGTGCCAATTCTTCATAACATTTTCCATCATGCTCTTCACCAAGCCTACGATATTCAATATTACCATGATGTTCAGACCTAATGGTTGGGCCAATATCATCAAGCTTAATTTCTGTTTGCCCCTGACAATGCTTCCCCATGAATTTAGCCTTTGAGAATTTTTTTTGCGATGGGTCTGAGGTTTCTGAAGGTTCTTTTAATTCAAAAAAGGCTTCTCTGCATGTTACAGGACTATATAAATTTGCTCCTTGCACATTGTAAGCATGAGTAGCAGTAGGATAAGGATCATAAGCATCAGGTATTTTCTCTGACGTAAGTGCTTTAAGAGCTTTTTTGGTTAATGAATTCTTTTTAAATCCGAAAAATATGACTCGCTCTCTGGACTGAGGAACACCATAATTCGCAGCATGAATTACTCTTGCCGGAATAACTAAATAACCACCATCAGCAGCATTAGAAAAATCACGCTCGATAATAGTTTGTACATCATCCAGATTAGTTAATCCTTTAACATTTTCAGCAACAAAAACAAGTGGTTTTGTCAATGTAATTACATCTCTCATCCACATGTATAGCTGCCCACGACTTTCTATTGTCGGCTCATTACTATCAATTTTGTGACCGTCATGGCTTTTATCAGAATTAAAACCTTTTCTTTTTCCCGCCACAGAAAAATCTTGACAAGGGAACCCCCCAGTCACTATATCAACCTGAGACGGAAAAACAGTTTCACCAAGCTTTGCCTTTTTTACAAGATCTACAATACTCTCAACATGATATATACTATTTGCATTATTCAGTCGCTTTTGAAAATACGACACCCAAGCAGCTTTGGCGTCAGGCCTTATATCATTAGCAAACACAGTGTGAAAACCAGTATCTGCAACGCGAACTACACTGTCACCATCTTCCTCTATCCAACCAGGGTGGATATCTGTATTGATCGAACGTTTTAAGCATAAAAATCCGCCTTCAAAACCAATATCCATCCCCCCACATCCAGAGAATAAGGAAAGAACATTCATCTAAACACTCCCAATTGATGCGTAGACTCAATATTAACAATAATGACTACAAATATTACTTATAATTAAAGAATTGTACCATAATACCAAACATTACTCTTAACTTTGATTTTTACTATAGAATGCTTACTAAATTCATTCTTAAACAATTTTGTACTGTAAAGAAGAGATCAACGACGAATATGAAAGTGATATCACCGTGTACCAGCTTCTCTCTGGCTCCGTCCCTTAATTCCTTTGAACTTTCCGCAGTAAGGCATAAAGACTTAATGCCGTTGGCATTGAAGAATTCAGCCATAAATTCAGCATGCCTTGTGGACACACAGAAGCCCTGACCTTTTACGAGACTCATGTCCAGTGCATATTTTTTGAGATTGGTTATAATTGAATCCGCTCTTCTGTCTGCAATTGCTCCAGACATGGAATAGACATTGGACTGTTCTGTTTTGTCATATCCGCCCTTTGTCCATTTTATGGTACTTAGATCCACACTGTCTGATACTCCGAAATACTGGAACGGACACAGCAAGCCTCTATCTATTGCTTCCGAAAGACGAATGTCCGCTGCAATGCGGTAATCAAAATATTTAAGAATGTCTCCGCCGTCCATTCGTTCCGGAGTACCACCTATACTCTCGGGAAGTTCCCTGAAATAACCTGAACGGATTCATCGGTAATGGGAAGCCTACGTTTCGGGCTGGGGGCTCTTACGGGCATCGTGTTTAATTCAATTCCCGGAAAATCAGCAGTGTCGATGGCAGCGACCATGTTTCTGCTGTCAGCTGCCGCTCTCGTGATATTTCTGGTTAGCCGCAGGTATTATCAGCGTGACGCTGATAATAAAGGCATTTATGGCTGTAATACGGAGAACTGACGAATGAGTGAAATTTGTGAAGAGTTAATGAAGGATCTGCATAATCATTCCGATAAATAAGACGGACTGCATACCCCGACTGAACTAATCAGAAAGGCACGTGAGGAGGGGATTCGGGGGCGGACTGTCCGATCACGACAATGTTCCGCTCGGAACAAGATACGTGTTTGACGAAAAACTCTCTCCGGTGAGGAAACATCCTAAATTCCGGTTTTATGCGGGCTGAACGCATACGGCGTCATAATGCCCGTTCATTATTGAAAACAAAGCCTCCAGACTTCATTTTTTCTGTGTGAAATGTCCTATGCTGTCACATTAATCCGAATGTTTTTTTTGTAAAATTCAGACATAAAAATACATGAAATAATTATATGTTCTAGCGGCAGTTCTTCATTTTTGTCCGGAGAGAGATTCAGATGGATCATTCAGATCACGCCAGATGTCCCAACTGTTCATCCAACATGGTTTATGACATCAAACTCGGAGCCCTTAAGTGTGAGTCATGCGACAGCGTGTTTACGGTAAATGAATACGAGGAGATTTTAAAAAACAAGAAAAGCAAAAATGCCGATTCGTTTTCCCGCGGAGCAAAAGTCGACGATTCGGATGAGTTCTTTGATGCGGAAAATCTGAAGCGCTCCTACATCTGTTCGTCCTGTGGCGGACAGCTGACTCCGGGGGCTGTGGCCGCCACCCTTACCTGTCCGTTCTGCGGTAACGACATCGTGTTTACCGATAAATACAAAACCCAGAGGATGCCGGATTTTATTGTTCCGTTTCAGGCGGATCGCGAGGATTTCATAAAGACGTACAGAGAAGAATTAAAAAGAAGACTGTTCGTTCCTGATGATTTCATTACCGGGGCAAAACTTGAAAAGGTTAAGGCCTGGTACATTCCCTTCTGGCTGTATGACCTGACGGTTAAGGGTTCTGCCTCCTATCAGGTTGAAGACGTAAAGAAACACGGAAAGAACAGCTATAAACATCAGGTTTATGAGGGCTCTGCCGGCGGGGAACTTACTTTCAGCAACATACCTCAGGACGGTTCCAGAGAGGTTGATGACAGGGTGTCCCAAAGACTTGAGCCTTTTCCCGTCGATCATAAGAGAAAGTTTAATTTTGCTTATCTGTCAGGTCTTGATGCCAAAATTTACAATGTTGATTCAAATGAATGTATTACCAGGGTGAAGGTTCGTGCCAGGGAGAGCATGGACAGATTTCTGTCCTCTGCCCATGAGCATAAATACTATCGCGTTACCGACAGAAAGTATGACATGAAACCCAACGGCATTTCATATGCACTGATGCCGTTATGGAACATGGCGATTCAGTGGAAAGGGAGTTCTTTTCCGTTTACCATGAACGGTCAGACCGGTAAATGCGTGGCGAAGTTTCCGATATCATGGAAAAAGTTTTATGCCTGCATACTGTCTTCATTATGGATGCTGAGCTGTTTTCTGGCGTGGGTCAGTACCATCGAAGCCTTTGTACGGACGAAGGACAGCATAAAGGGTGTGGGGTTACTGTGTTTCGGATACTGCTGGCTTATGTCTTCGTTTTTTCCGAGATATCTGTTTTCCAGAAATCTTAACTCCTCAATTTTCAGTTCCCTGTTTTTTATCATCGGCTGTTATTTTATCTACCTGACATACTGCGGGAAGATTGACTGGGCTTATTTTCTCATTTCTTTCGCCCTCGGGCTGTTTACCATTATTATGGTAAACGTCTACGTCGTTTACAAAGAAGTTAAAGATCAAAACATGATTGAACTCAGGACTTCGTGTGACAATAATATTACTCAAAAAGTAGCTCCTACGGTATATCACCATGAACTGGCGAAAACCAAGAGTACGGGCAACACGTCAAGCATCATTAACGGGAAAGAATGGAATCCTGAGTTATAGAGGTTTGACACAATGAGGTCCGGTCATGATTATGACACGGACCTTTCGTAATGACGGAATGAACGGAAGAAATCCCCCCACACACAAAAAAAAAACCGGACGATATTACCGTCCGGCCTGATTTAGTGAACAGTCATCAACAAAGTTTCAGACTGACTTCATACGTTACATTAGTTGAACTGACTTCTTAAGATCTTGGCAGCTTCAACCAGGTTCTGGAGACTCTTAACGGTTTCTTCGTTACCGCGGGTCTTCAGACCACAGTCAGGGTTTACCCAAACCTTGTGATAGTCTTCTCTTGAAACGATGAGCTTAAGAGCATTAACGATTTCGTCAACTGAAGGAACGCGAGGTGAGTGAATATCGTAAACACCAGGACCTACTTCAGTCTTGAAGTTATTTGCCTTTAATGCATCAAGAACGGCGAAGTCTGAACGTGAAGCTTCAAAGGTGATTACGTCAGCATCCATTGCATCAATCCAAGGGATGATTTCGTTGAATTCACTGTAGCACATGTGGGTGTGAATCTGAGTTTCAGGCTTAACACCGCTGTGAACGAGTCTGAATGCAGGAATTGCAAAATCGAGGTATTCACTTTCCCAGTCACTGCGACGGAGCGGTAACTTTTCCTTTAATGCAGCTTCATCGATCTGGATGATTCTGATGCCGGCCTTTTCAAGATCAAGCACTTCATCTCTTAAAGCAAGAGCAAGCTGCTGGATTGAAGTCTTAACAGGAAGATCTTCACGTGGGAATGACCAGTTGAAGATGGTTACAGGACCGGTGAGCATACCCTTAACGTCCTTATCGGACTGGCCGTTAGCAAAGGCACTCATCTTAACGGTCATTGCTTCCTTACGGGTTACGTTACCCCAAATTACAGGAGGCTTAACGCAACGGCTGCCGTATGACTGAACCCAACCGTTCTGGGTGAAGATGTAACCTTCGAGCTTTTCACCGAAGTATTCAACCATGTCGTTACGTTCGAATTCACCGTGAACAAGTACGTCGAGACCGAGGTCTTCCTGTAACTTGATGCATTCAACGGTAAGAGCGGCAATACCGTCTTCATAAGCCTGCTGGGTGATAACACCGTTCTTGTAATCACGTCTTAAAGCTCTGATCTGAGCAGTCTGAGGGAATGAACCGATAGTAGTGGTTGGGAATAAAGGCAGACCGAGAACCTTGTGCTGAAGGCTGAGACGTTCAGTTCTTTCAGGTAATCTGGTGTAGTCAGCATCGGTTAATGAAGCGATCTTGGCATCAAGAGCGGCATCATCCTCAACACGCTTAACGCTGAAGAGAGCCTTATTGGCAGCGAGGAACTTGTCAGCACCTTCTTCACCGTTAACGATAGCCTTGATTTCATGGAGTTCGGCAAGCTTCTGTCTTGCGAAAGAAAGATAGCTTAATACCTTTTCTGAAAGCTTGGTTTCAAATTCAGTGCTTTCAGGTACGTGTAATAATGAACAGCTGCAGCCGAGAACGCAGTTGATGCCTAAAGACTTGAGTTCATCAAGAGCCTTGATTACGGTTTCGTAATTGCTGCGCCAAATGTTCTTACCGTTGATTAAACCTGCAACGAGAACGGTGTCCTTAGGGAAGCCGTTTGCCCTGATGAGATCAAAGGTCTTTCTGCCTTCCTTAAAGTCAAGGGAAATGGCATCAAAACCAAGACCGGTAACTTCGTTATAAATGTCTCTGATGTCACCGAAGTAAGTATCAAGACCAAGCTTCAGACTGCCCTTTTCAGCAAGAAGTCTGGTATAGATTTCAACAAAGAGCTGCTTGTCTTCAGCAGTAAGATCCTTAACCAGTGAAGGTTCTGCAAGAGACACGAATGAAGCGTTCTTTGAAGCACAGAACTTAAGAAGTTCAACGTAACCGTTAACAACGGCATCCTTAAGATCCTTAACTGAAGTGCCTGCAACATACTTAACAAGCTTTAACAGGGTGAAAGGACCAATCTGTGCAACCTTGTAGTTAAGCTTTAATTCATTTGCTTCATCAATGAGACCTGACAGGAATACAGGATTAAACTTAACATCATTCTTACCGTCAAATTCAGGTTCGATGTAGTGGTAGTTGGTATTAAACCACTTCTTCATAGGCAGTGCCTTGAGATCCACTCCGGCAGCCTGCACGCCGCGGGCCATGGCGAAATAAGTATCAAGGGCATTCAGACCGGCCTTTACGTAACGTTCAGGGATAATGTTAAACAGAACGGCAGTATCGAGCATGTTGTCATAGAAAGAGAAATCACCGCATGGAACAAGATCAATCTTCTGTTCAGCAAAATAACCGTAGTGCTGCTTACGGATGGTTGCGGCAACATTCTGTAATTCTTCAGCAGGAATTTCATGCTTAAAGTACTTTTCAAGAGCGAACTTGAGTTCACGCTTTCCGCCGATGCGCGGATAACCGATAATGGTATTTAACATTATCCATCTCCTTGTATTTATGGTTCATATAAAACAGCTAAGCTGTTTTCGGTAAAAAATATATAGTTGGGCAGGATTTAAAATTGCAGCTCCCAAACAGGTAGAAAACAGTATTAAATGCCGAATAAAAAAAACTGATGCGGCCTGTTCAGGAACAGGCATAATTATATTTTCTTTCGTTGTTATAGACAATTTTTATTTAATTATACTGTGTTATAAATATTTTTTATCATAAATACGAACGATGATCCGATACGACATGCTCAAACATTCGTATTTGTGTTTTTAAATGAACAGGCGCACTGCAAAAATAGGTTGCAGCAAAACAGCCAAAAGAGATTTATGACACTGCAGACGTATCATAAAAGACGGAAACGGAGTATTGTCATTCAGGTTGAAGTCAAACCGTCAGTGTCCGGAGTACTTACTCTTGAGATGAGGCCAGAAAATGTCCATGACAGCTTCCCCCTGGCCACCGAAGTAGAATCCCGGCCATAGGGTTGCAAGAATAAACGTAAGCACGGGAAGAAGCAGGATTCCCACAATGGTAAGCCCCGCCGCAAGATAATCCTCGCTTACGTATCCGGTCAGTGCCTGCATAAAAACAGACAGATAAAAGGTAAAACCGTCGGAAAGAAACAGAAACAGCGTGTTGACACAGATAAGAAGAATCAGACTGAACACAAGGGCGTAAAAAAACATGCAACTCCAGAGACGGGCCATATTTCTCCTGACTGCAACCATGCTGAGCCACAAAGCTTTAGGTGCGGAAACCCTGCCCAGCACAATCAGGGGCATGGCATAGGCCTTAAAAAAGAAATAGCAGCTCCCGAAAACAAAACTCACCGCAAACGAAAACATTCTTACGCCGAAAAAGGAGGAACCGGTATTTTCCGCATCAGCGATACCGCTCTCCGCCATATGATCCGAAATCAGCCATCCATGGAACTCGGAAAGATGCCCTAGGATAAAAACAAGAGCCAGAAGTCCGAGAATTAAGAACAGAAGAAAATAATCAAGAACGGATACCATCAGAATACCGGGAACAGATCTTCCAAGCATTCCGAACATGTCACCGTATACCCCTTCCCTGCCGTGTCCATACCTTGAGGCAATAACGTACATAAACCCGAGAGCGGACAGAATATTGATAATCAGCGGAAAGAACAGAGGAAAGCAAAAAAAAAGAAAACAGCAGCCGCACGCAGTTCCTGCTATTCCCCAGAAAGGAAGTGAGGCTACCGACATTATGGCTGCACGCTTCCAGTCCTTTGCCACTGCCCCGGGAACCTTGGCAGCCACAGGCTGACGCAACAGAAAGTCCTTAAAGGAAAATCCCTCTAATCTGTTAACATCCGGAAGTAAAACGTTCATTAGGTTCCCCCAGTCAAAACCGCTCAGACACTGACAGTGCTGCGGCTCGTGTACCTTTATCCTGCAACTTAAGCATTCAGTCAGAGACTGAGCCATACCAAACAGCCAAATAGTCAAAAACAGTAATAATGCCCCAAAACACATATGTAACGGTGATTTATGATTATAAATTCATCAACACATACCGTAAGCAGAGTTTATCAGAAAAGTAGCGAAATCTCATTAGAAAACAAAATCTCCTCCATAAAAAAAGGTATCATCGGGCTGCTATTATCTCCATCATAACAATGAGTAAAAACATCATAATCACGCCAATAAGTACTAACACACTGCATCCAATCTGACGTTTTACGAAATATCTGCTTTTGGACGGCACTCGATGCTTGGGATCCAGCTTTTTTAAATCCTCATGAATCCGCATAACATCGTTGACAAGACGTTTGATAACATCAATATTCTGTCCTGGTTTGGCCACATATTCTCCTCTTATGTTGTCATACGAAAGAGACAGAGCAGAAATCAGAGCATCATGGACTTCTATGAGATTTCTGCTTCTTGTAGCTGTTCCTGCAGCATCACTTCTGCCGAGGTTTACGGCTGCATTAAGCATTTCAATAATGACCGTAGCTTCGTTAAAGGCATCATTAAAATTCTGAGGATCTATAGTCATGCGTTCTCCTATGCGCGGCAGATTAGGAATTACTTCATTCCACATGCGGGAGGCAACATTGTTAATTTTGGAGGCAAAACCTGATGCAGAGGAGTCTCTTCGTGCAGGATCATACTGAGTGAGCAGCGGCTCACACAGGCTGTAATACTGTTTAAGTAACGCATTTAAAGAATTCATGTCATTACGGATGGAGTAGATGTAAAAGCGCCCGTCAAGTAAATTTCCGTAAAGAACAAGCACGCTTTCAATATTGGTGACTGCCGATTCAACAGCCTCAGTCCTATGCTCCTCCGGAGCACAGGAAATGGCTGTGGTCAGACAACTCACGCATTCACTGAGATTATAATTTCCGTTTATCGCATTAAGACATCCGGTGGCCGCACCTTTAATAAGCCATGCCTTATAGTCACCAGTATCATTTTCAAGAATGTTCTGACTGTATCTTAAGGCCTCATTCCAATTTCCTGACGTAAGTGCCTTAGAGGCCAGCTCCATAAAATTTTCGATCTGCCTTTTTGAATAGCCTGACATATTGATGTTGATGTCAAGAATCTTTCTTGCGGCTTCCTCCGTATATTTTACACCACAGCTCTGACAGACAAAAAAGTCTCCGGATTTAACCAGATCAACACCTCCGCACAGCTCACACACAAGTCTCTTCATAAAGCTTCGAACCTCAGTCAAAACAACACATATTCAAAAGCGCCAAAATATACTTATATTTTATATTCTCATAAAAGCAAATCAACATAATAAGGGTAACATGAATATCAATTAAGATCCCAATTCACAAAAAAGAAGGTGCACAAAAGCATGCAGAGGAAAATAAAAAGCAGATTATCCAAAAACCAACCTCCCCGTGTAACAGAGACAACTGTTTAAAAAATAAACACAAATCGATTTATAAATTTCCAACTAATTCTGATTATTAAGCCGAGTTATGAGGAAGTGGTCACAGTTAATCAGATTTTTCCACGCAAATAATGTGATTACGTGTAAACTTTTAACAATTAATCCACATAAACAACATTCTTTTAACTAAAATAAAAATCGTTGAGTGATGATCTCGTCGACTGGTACGAATTATCTTTGATTTTTCAATGTTGCGAACATGAAAAAACTCAATCCGATTCCATACAAAAATAAAAAAAGAATTTTAATAATAATGATAATCAATGGTGGATACTCATGGGACTATTGAACACTTTAACTAATTTAATGTCCGGCAACTACGGAAAAGCCGGTCTGCGTAACATGGAAACAACAAGTGAGGAGTACGCAAGCCGTTACAATCCGAATGAGTTAATCAAGCGTATTGAATCCCGCAGCGGCCAGATTTCTCCTTCTACCCGCGAAACCTGCTGTCTTGCCCTTCTGAAGAAAAATCCAAACTTAAGACAGGTTGCGGAAGTATGGTCCGTATATTACGGTTCAAAAAGAACCGCTCTGAATCAGGTAGACAATTATAAGAGAGCCGGTTCAGACGTGTTTTCTCATGCCCTGCTGCAGAAGCTTGATAATCTGCGCGAGGTATTTAACGAGAACGGAATGTATTAATACCTAATACTGATATAAACCTTTACGATTGCATACGCATGGCGTGAGACAAAACTGACATCTATATAATTACCACGTAGCGGTTTATTTAAAACTAATTAAACCAAACCTCCAAGTCAAGGCTTGCCAGCTTTCCCCAAGGCTCAAGCCTTGTTTTTTATTAATTTTTTACGGGTTTTACGGGATTTCCCCATAATTTATCAGCAGTCCTAAAACGAGTACATGCAGATGCTGGTCAGACGTCATATGCCTGAAGGCATTCCCCCTGCCCCTGTCAGCGCCAAACAGAATATACCGAACCTAAAAACCACCCCTTACGCTAATCTTTCCGCCTTTGATGTTTTCAAGAAGCTCCATAAACATTCTGCGCGATACAAGCCTGAGCACCCAGACTGCCGCACCCATGTAATAAACGATACCGACGGCAAGCACCGTTGCGGAACTTAACGTAACGTTCATATCCTTTATCTGAGGTGCGTAAGTTTGCAGGAATCTTATGAAAAAGGATATTATTGCCGGAAGATTAGCCTCGAACAGAACTATCGCTCCGGACAGAAGCAGCACGAGAAGTACCAGCTGCACGCAGTTGAATACAAGCTGTTTCACCGATACCGTAACCGCATGAAATACCTTAAGTGACGGAACCTTGACGGAAATATAGAAAATCAAGGTATTCAGCACCATTACAAGATAAAGAAACGATAATCCCAGCCAGTTAAGGATTCTGAAACGAAAAACGGTCGTAGCTGAGACTGCGCTTCCGTCAAACGTTTCCTGCAGTTCAGTCTCCCAGAGATGACAGTATATTATGACAAATCCGGAAAAAAGCGCAGTCATTACCGGAAACTCAGACATGAACAGCCACCTGAGACGCAGCGACATACCGACAAGAGATTTTACGCAGCCAATCTTCTTTAAGGCCATAAATCCGGGCAAAATCCACCAGCAGAGAGGAAAAAGAAGCACCGAAATACAGGCCATCACAAACGACTGCACCCACATCACCGGACGCGTAATAAAAACAATCATCCCCTGTTTTACAAGAGATGAAAACCACAATACTTCACCGTCTTTCTCTGTCTTACTCATTTAAACCTTCCGAACCGGTAACATTGGTGCAGGTGAAAAGGACATGTTAACTTAATCCTCATTAACTGCCGCATATAAAAAACGGCAGGGGGATAACCTCTGCCGTCCTTATTCTGCAGTCTAAGAAATATTACTTAGACATAAGTGCGTATGCAATCACGATCATCAGCTGTGGAGTGAGAATACGCAGGAACATTGTAAACGGATATACGGTTGCATAACCTAAAGAACTTGCTTCTGAGTTCTTGTACATACCGTTTGCAAAAGCGAGAGCCGGAGGATCTGTCATGGAACCAGCCATCGCACCGCATACTGACAGATAGTTAATCTTGGAGAACTTATATGCCAGAATACCGCAGATGAAGATAGGAATAAATGTTACGAACACACCGTACCCCATCCACTTGAGACCGTCACCGCCAATAAGGGTATCAACGAAGCCGTTGGCACCTGAGTTGAAACCTACGATTGCAAGGAAGAGCACAATACCGATTTCTCTTAAGGCACTGTTACCTGAAGCAGGCATGAACCAGTGCATCTTACCCATGGTAATAACATGACCGTAGCGGGAAAGGAGAATTGCAACAACCAGCGGACCACCTGCAAGACCTAACTTAAGTGCAGCAGGAAGACCAGGAACAGGAATTGCCAGACAGCCGAGGAACATACCTAAAACGAGACCTACGAATACAGGCATCATATGAACCTTCTGCATGGCTACGGCACTGTCACCTACTACATTGGCAACAGCATCGATTGATTCCTTGCGACCAACGATGTTCAACTGGTCACCGAAGTGAAGCACGGTACCGCTGTGAGGAATGAATTCCATACCGGTACGGATTAAACGTGAAACAGCAACGTCAAACTTAGACTTGATTTCAAGTGCGTCAAGACTCTTACCGAGAATCTTTTCATTGGTAACAACAACCTTGCGTACTGAAAGATCGGTACCCTTGGTGGTTAATGAAACCTGTACGGTTTCACCGATGAAACTGCATGCCTCATTCAGATCCTCGTCCTTTTCACCGATGAGGTGAAGAATGTCACCTGCATATACGACGGTATCAGACTTAGGAACCATGAGGATGTTGCCTCTCTTGAGACGTGAACAGCCGACCTTTCCGTTCTGGAGAACTGAAATTTCAGAAATCTTGAGACCGAACAGATCTGAATTGTTTACGGAAACGTTCTGAGTGTTCAGATCCTTTCTGTTGCTCTTCTTCTGAAGCTCATATTTTTCACCTTCAGCGTTGATGTTTACTCTGAAGAAGAATCTGATGAGGAGCATGGTCAGAAGAATACCGCAAATACCGAACGGATATGCTACGGCATAAGCAGAAGCAACGTTCTTAACGTCAAAGCCTTCAGGAACACTTAGTCCCTGTTCCTTAAGACCGTTAACAAGGTCACCAATCATTGCCTGACCTGCACCGAGAGCAGGAGTATTGGTTACGGCACCTGCGTAGATACCAACAGTTGAATCAAGATTCAGACCGAAGAACACGTTGAAGCTGAGGGCGATTGAAGCGCCGATGAATACGATGGCAATCGCATAACCGATAAGCTTAACGCCTGAACCCTTAAGGCTGGCGAAAAATCCCGGGCCTACCTGAATACCGATGGTATAAACGAACAGGATCAGACCGAATTCCTGAACATAATGAAGAATGTGCTTGAAGCACTGAACTTCGTTTACTGACTTTGCGGTCTTGACAACATCAACACCGCCGGCGGCAAGAACATCAAAAGAATCTTTGGAAAACTCCGGAATCCACCCCATCTTCTGAGCAAGCCATCCCATAAAAATACCGCCGAACAGAACGCCGCCGATACCCAGACCCACACCTTTATACTTTACTGCACCCAGCGCTATACCAATTACTGAGGATAAAGCAATCATAATGGTGATGATCGAGATTTCACTGAAGGAAAATAAACTCATACACACAATACCGATTGATTTACAAAAAACAATTATCGGCCGGAAACAACATCAAATCAGCCGAAACAAAAAAAACGTGTGCATTTTATCACTTTAGATTTTAAATGGCTATACGAAAAAAACGGAACTTTTGTTCACTTGCCGAACATCCGGCTCAAATCCGTACAATTTTTTCTTACCTCAGTAATTTCAGACAATCTTTTTTATTTTTTTACAATCTTTTAACCCGCCTCACAAAAATATGTATAATATGCTCGGATTATCAATTTTTCGTTTTTTTGGTTTTTTAGAGTTTGAGGATTTGTTTCATATGAATACAGTCACCCCGGCAAATCAGTCGACATTCGGAGCCGTGATTGATGCACTCAGAACAAACTTTCTGGGCGACGCCCCTTCGTGGTATAAACGCATCATCATATTATTCCTTATCGCCAATCCTTTTATATACATGTGTTCACCTGTAATATCAGGATGGTGCCTTGTTGCCGAATTCATTTTAACGCTGGCCATGGCACTCAAGTGCTATCCGCTTCTTCCGGGCGGTCTCCTGGCAATTGAAGCCGTTGCCATCGGCATGACCTCTGCCCATGAAGTAAAGGCAGAAATCTACCACAACCTGGAAGTAATCCTTCTGCTGATGTTCATGGTTGCGGGCATCCACTTCATCAGAGAGCTTCTGGTAAGCATCTTTACCAAAATCCTTCTCAGGGTTAGATCAAAGATTCTCCTTTCGGTAATCTTCTGCGTGCTTGCAAGCTTCCTTTCCGCATTCCTTGACGCCCTTACGGTTCTTGCCGTAATCATCACCGTATGCACAGGCTTCTACGGAATCTATCACAGAGCTGTCGCAGGCGCCAAAACCCAGATGAGCGATAACTCCGGGATTTCTGCCGAAGACCGCGTTGATCTGGACAACTTCAGATCCTTCCTGCGTTCACTCCTGATGCACTCAGCCGTAGGTACCGCTTTAGGCGGAATTTTCACCATCGTGGGTGAACCTCAGAATCTGATTATCGGTGACACCGCCGGATGGCATTTCACTGAATTTGCCCTCCGCGTAAGTCCTATTTCAGTACCGGTATTCATTGCGGGCATTTTGACCTGTATCTTAGTTGAAAAGTTCAAAATCATCGGTTTCGGTCAGCCACTCCCTGAAAAGGTATATAAGATTCTTGAACAGAACTATCTCAAGAACCTGAACGGGCTCACCATGCGCACCAAGGTATCCCTTGTCTGTCAGGCCCTTGTAGCTCTCTGGCTCATCGTTGGACTTGCGTTCCATCTGGCTGCCGTAGGCATAATCGGTCTTACCGTGATCATTCTGGCCACCACCGCCACCGGCGTGAACAGTGAATCAGAAATCGGCAAGGCCTTTACCGAAAGCTTGCCGTTCACCTCCCTGCTCTGCGTGTTCCTGGCTGTGGTTGCCGTAATCGACCATCTCGGTCTGTTCGACCCGATCATCAAGTGGGTTCTTTCCGTGGACAAGGCAGCCCAGCTTCCGCTGTTCTACGTTGCCAACGGTATTCTGTCTGCGGTTTCCGACAACGTGTTTGTGGCATCCGTATACATTTCCCAGATTAACAATGCCCTTCAGAGCTGTCACCTTGACAGAGAGCAGTTTGACATGCTGGCAATTGCCATTAACTCAGGTACCAATCTGCCTTCAGTTGCAACACCTAACGGTCAGGCAGCATTCCTCTTCCTGCTGACATCTGCCATTGCTCCGCTTGTCAGACTGTCATACGGCAGAATGTTCCTCATGGCCATTCCATACACCATCGTGCTCTCCGTTGTCGGCTTCGTCTGCACCTGGTTCGTTCTTCCGGCCATGACCGACATCTTCATCGACCTCGGCTGGCTCAGTGAAGTTCAGCAGGTCTGCACCAAGTAAAGTACAACAGATTGGCCGCACATGCCGGCTGATCCGTTAACTGCAACAACCGGATACCGTGATGCTCTCATCACGGTATCTTTTTTTTCATGATTCGTAAGGTGCACGGAGCCGGCCTTCAGCCCGTAATTAACAAAATCCCCATCCTGCAGACATTCCCTGAAAACAGATGATGTATAATAATGAATATATTGTTTCACATCAGGCAAATATCAGGAAAAATCCGTAACATCCATGTTCAGTGACATATACAACCTTACAGGTCCCGTCGGGATTCTGCTGATAATACTCGCCGTGGCAGCCTGCTTCCTGTCTATTTACGGCGCAAGCTACATTTTCTATTCCCTAATGCACTTCAGAAAATTTATCAGGAATCTGCGGAAGATTCCTGATGATGCCGAAAGGCTCGTCAGATCCAACGAATTCTGCCACATAACACTGCTGACCCTGAAACGCCTCCTCAGCCGAAAGGAAATCACTGCGGAAAATATCCGTCAGGAAACGGGGTTTCTTTTCAATGTCAGACTCAGAAAGCTTTTCGGAGTCCTTACCTGTCTTAAGGTTATTTCCGTAATATCCCCGCTATGCGGTCTTCTGGGAACGGTTCTCGGCATGCTGGACGTCTTTCAGGCACTGGCGCAGAGCACCGGCGTTGATGCCGGACTTCTTTCCAAAGGAATATCCGAAGCCCTCATTACCACGGTAATGGGCCTGGTTATTGCCATTCCGGCACTTATTGTCTATCACCTGCTGAATCTGTGGCTAAGATCAGTTAACGGAATGATCCTTGGAAGAATAAGCTTTCACACGGATGAACTGTTATCAGATCCCGCTCTGAGAACCAGCCAGACGGAGATACTCCAGAAACTCAGCTTCAGCGGAATGGACGACTAATCCTGCTGATGCAGTAACACATAGAGGGAAACAGCCGGAATGATTGATTTCATGAATAATTCTGACAGTGAAGACATTTCCATTGATTTAACTCCGTTAATCGATGTCATCTTCATGCTCATTATTTTCTTTGTGCTGACTACAAGCTTCATCACCACGGGAATCAGGGCAGAACTGCCGGCTTCGGAGCATTCTGCCTCAATCACCGACGGCAGGTATCTGATGACGGGGTTTGATGAAAACGGGGAACTTATGCTCGATAACAGCCCCGTGTCTCTCGAGGAACTGGAAGAGGCTATAATCTCCAGTCCGGAAAAGGAAATTAACCTTTATACAAATAAGACAACTCCTTTTGAAAAGGTGCTTAAAATCATCGATCTTGCCAAAACCCACCGCAACGGCAGAATAGTAATCACCACAGTAACCCCGGATAAAGAACAGCAAAGATGACGGACAGAACCGGACAGTACGCAACGCTCACAGCATCTGCGGGAACAGTATTCATACTGCTGCTCGTGCTGTATCTTTTTGTCGGAAAGGAAACACGTAAGGGAGCGTCAGGCGGCGGTGAAATGACGGGAATTACCGTAACCGGGATTATCGCGGCACCGGGCACGGCCTCCGGCAGTCCGGACGTTTTACCTGAAAAAAAGATTTCCGAAGCTCCTGAATCTGAAACAACTGATTCAGCTTCAGCCGAATCACTCCAGAATTCGGACAGGGAAGCGGAAAATACTGCCGTGAACAGGACTGACACAGATAAATCCAGTGAATCAGACGTTCCCGTGATTACTGATAAAGGAACCAAGAGCGCGGTCTCAGTAAAAAATAATGCAGAACGATTACCGAAGCCTCATTCCACGGTCACGGGGAAGACAGACATCACCACAAAGTCTGAAAAGACATCGAATCATCAGCGGGAAAAGCCCCGTCGGACGCAAACAGGAGAAAATACCGCCACTGCCACAGTAAATAATTCATCGCTATCGAACGGGGCGGCAGCTGCACGGACAGACGGTTCAGGAACAAAAACCGCTTCGTCCGGAGTAGAGCATGACGGACAGGATTCTCACAGTGGAGCAGCCGATTCAGAGAACTATCAAAAAGCCTACGGAGCACTTCTTGCCAGAGCAAGAGAGCTTCATTCGTATCCGTATCAGGCCAGAAGAAGAGGAATTGAAGGCAGAGGAATACTCAGGGTTACCATAAACAGTCAGGGGCAGGTAACAAAAACGGTAATCATAAAAGGCACGGGCTCTAAAGTACTTGACCGGGCCATGGAGGAGCTTGGAGAAAAACTCACGGGATTTGATACAGGCATCCGGGGACTTAATCTTCAGGTAAACATTCCGCTGGTTTATAAGCTTACCGGAAACAGATAAAGTCGCCGTCCCAACATATTTTTTCGGGTTAACAACTGCTTGATTAAATCTATAAATAGTTTATAATATATTTAAAATAGTTATAGGTTTGTTTGTAATGAATAAGATTATTTCAATTGGACAGGCTGCTAAATTGCTTGGTGTTCATGTTCAGACTTTACGTAACTGGGA
>Ga0256405_10006288_pt1 | contig 19220 bp, 24 predicted proteins | sample RumenRJG_02DNA_FD_189096 | JGI IMG/M metagenome (GOLD analysis project Ga0256405, IMG submission 189096) | Bovine rumen microbial communities from Lethbridge, Alberta, Canada - RJG_02 | ecosystem: Host-associated > Mammals > Digestive system > Stomach > Rumen | place: Canada: Alberta... | reverse complement strand
GGACAACCAGAATATCAGAAAAAGTTCAAAGGAAATTGCAAAAAGCACTTGACAAATTGAACTGAATATGATATAATGGTTATAGTGAAAAGAGGTACAACACAGTACAGCTTGACACGGACAACCAGAATATCAGAAAAAGTTCAAAGGAAATTGCAAAAAGCACTTGACAAATTGAACTGAATATGATATAATGGTTATAGTGAAAAGAGGTACAACACAGTACAGCTTGACACGGACAACCAAATATCAGAAAAAGTTCAAAAGAAATTGCAAAAAGCACTTGACAAATTGAACCGGATATGATATAATGGTTATAGTGAATAGAGGTACAACACAGTACAGCTTGACACGGACAACCAAATATCAGAAAAAGTTCAAAGGAAATTGCAAAAAGCACTTGACAAATTGAACCGGATATGATATAATGGTTATAGTGAATAGAGGTACAACACAGTACAGCTTGACACGAAAGATTAAATATGGACCTTGACAATTTAATATTGTAATTCTCTGTTATTAGTTGCAAAACCCCTGATGAGCGTAACCCGTGCGCCATTAGCACGTAAAAAATGACTCATTTGTCATAGGTGAAAACTACCTTGGTTCGTCAAGATGTAACGCTGAAATGCGGTGAAACACGCATATAGGGACACCCCTATGCTAACGCATAGCCCTATGTGTCGGGTGCAACTACAAATGCATACCATCTATTATAGGAGAGTGTTTGCAATGAAAAAAGACTTACAGAGGGCAATTAATGAGGCAGTAGAGGACAACTATACAGACGCATTAGCTGAACTTGAAAGTAAATATGGCGAATTTTGGGGCTGTTATGCTCCATGCAAAAAACTTCGTTCATGTAATGCGCTGGTATATGAAACTGACAACTTCTATGTATTGCAGTCATACCGTACTGTAGTAGCGGTTATCAGCAAGGCTACAAATGCATTGTATGATGCACTGCGTACCGTTTACGGTTACACAGCAACATCGGCACAACATATCGCAAAATTCCGAAATGATTACGGCTCACCTTATGCCGACAGATTTACTGCCCGTTATGTTCCGGACTAACTTTTGGCGGCTATTGCCGCCGTGTCGGGTGCAACTAGCATACTATTACAAATAGGGGAGAAATAAAATGTCAGCTATAAGTGTTATTATTGATAATCTCAACTATTCCGCTTTGGAATCAAAGTATTATTATTCCAAACTGAAAAAAGCCGGGCATGAAATTGACAAGAGAGCCTATTTAGCACTTGCGAATTATTATGAAGGCAAAAGAGAAGCTTATTTAACAGCTTTGGATAATTTAGGTGTTGAGTTAGACACACATATTAGCAGTGCTACTTTTGATGATGTAGGCACTGTTGAATACGCCCAGTTTGTTGAAGCTTTACCATTCTAAACGGCTCTTGTAGCCGTGTCGGGTGCAACTAAATTCTGACACAGCCGCACTCTTTAGGCTGTGAATAATGGGGTGTTTTATATGAAAACAGTAACGGAGACTTTTAACATTTATACTTTTGATGAGTTGACAGAAAAGGCAAAGTTGAAAGCATTAGACTATTACGTTGAACATCTAACTGATTGCGATGACTTTACTGACGACTGCTTGAACTTATTGCACGACTTATTTCCAAACTCTAAACTTAAAGTTGAGTATGATTTATCTCAGTGCCAAGGCGACTTTTTCAACTTTTATGGTACGCTTAATTTGACTGACTTATATAGTCACATATCAAGCAAGTTGTCATCAAAGCAGAATAGATTTTACAAGTACATTCTCAAAGAATGGGCGTGTAGCTGTGAAATACCATGTTGGAACTATTATACTGTGGGCAACACTTCTATTATTGATGCCCCCGTCAGTGCCATGGAACATTACGGGTATAGCAATATACCTTACAGTGATATTGAAACTATCAATACCATAGCCCGTGATTACTTATCGGAAGTTTGCGAAAGTCTCAAAAATGAAGGGTACGAATACTTTTATCCTGACAGTGATTATATTCGCAGTTATTATTGTGATGACAACGAATGCTATTTCACCGCAGACGGTAAACCGTACTATTCATAATCGGCTCTTTGAGCCGTGTCGGGTGCAACTAAAATTGCATACTATTACAAAACAGGAGAGTGTTTCTTATGACAAACAAGTACACAATTAAGGCGGCAAGGTATGAAGCGATGTCCGAGGTGGTTGAATATCTCGAGCGAAAGATATCTGAAGCTGAAAGTGACCTTGAAAGAGAGAAGAACCGACTTGCAGAAGCCAGTGAAGACGCCTATAAGACATATTATGTTGAACGCATAGATGAATATGGCGACATGGTAGAAGCATATAAAACTGTACAGTCGCTGTTCATTGAGAGATTTGATTAACCTTTGGCGGCTACTGCCGCCGTGTCGGGTGCAACTATTGCATACTATTATCAAATAGGAGAGATTATTATGAAAAAAGCAAAAATGATTACGAGGACAATGTTCACAACAACGGTCACATATATGGCGGTTGACGTGTCAAAGGCTACTGTAGTAACCTACAATGACATCATTGTCGGCAAGCATACTCCTGAGAGTGCATTGCTTGCACTAAAAGACACTTATGAAGCGGATACGTTCAAAGTGGTATCAGTTGTCAGTTTAACAGTTGACGAAGGTTTATATGGAATGTCTGAAAAGGAGTTTTTAGAACACGCCGTAAAGCTTCCGTCACGTTCAACAGCAAATAACGAGTAATCATTGGTGGCTACAGCCACCGTGTCGGGTGCAACTAAAGCATACTATTACAAATAGGAGAGATTGATATGTTCAGAGAATACCAACGTAGAAAAAAAGGCATAGATCGTGTTGTCATAGCAGATTGGAAACGAGCCAAAAATTGTACAGGGCTATTTGTAGCGAAAATATGGAATGGCAATGATTTAAGCTACGCAGTATATGGTTACAACTGTGACACAAAGGTAGGTGTCCGAGTAACTGACTACTACCCTGACGAAAAAACCCTGATATGTGAATATCCAGAATCTATGTTCATGGTATGGCGTTCCTTCTATATGAACAAATAATGGTGGCTACTGCCACCGTGTCGGGTGCAACTATATTAACAAAGCGAGGGAATAATATGACAGATAAACAAAGATTTTTACTCCGTAAAACCATGGTGGTACAACAAGATTTGCCGATTGAAGCCTGCGATGACATTATAGACGAATGTATCACGCAAATTACAGAATTAGAGTCAGGTGAAAGCGCATATAAATCCATTGAGCAAATCGTTGTAGATTATTTGCAACTCCCACCATCATGGGCAAGGTTCTTTGTTGAATGATATGTACGCTAAGATTAAATGTGAACATTTTGTAAACATTTGCCAAAATCATTGACAATGTCACTTCAAGGGTGTATAATTAAAGTGTACCAAAAAGGTACACTCTCCTATGATGCACTACACACTCCTAACAGTCGCCTCTGCGTTATCATTCGCAGTGGCTCACTGTGGGGTAACTGACGGTCAGTTACGCTTTATCAGGTTCAACTCCTGATTACCCCACCTATAATCTTAAAAAGCGAGAATAGGAGTAACAGCAATGAGAACACCGCAGGTAACAAGAACCATCACAACAACGAAAGCGAATGTAATGTGCCTTGACATTGAAAAGGGCGAGCCTGTCAATGTCGAACTTACACTTCCGAGAACTTACAAGGACGATAAAGCCATACTCAAAGCGGCAGAAAAAGTTCTTGAAGGCGAAAACACCAAGCCCGTATATGTCGCAACAACCACTGTTGAGGAAACACTGTACGGTATGTCAGAAGTGGAATTCATTAAGCACGCTGAAATCCTTCCGCCACGAGGTTGTTCAGTTGAACAGGCTGGCGGCAAAGAAGAATCAGAAGCAACAAGCGAAACAGTAACAGAATAATTGGAGGTAGTGTACAATGTCAGAAAAAAACTATGTAGTAAATATTGCAGAATGTTCCAGAGAGCTTACCGCACGTGAGAGAATCTACATGAAAGATACAACTAATGCCATTAAGTTGGACGATGTTGTAGCTGACGAGAAGCCATTTAATATCAAACCCGTTGATTATGCTATTTTGAGCGTACACAATGAAAAGGCTCAGGGCGACAAAGACTACGAGCAGTTCATTATACTTGCAGAGGACGGCAACAAATATTACACTGGCAGTCATAGCTTTTGGGACGCATTCTGTGATATATGGTTCGAGATGCACGACAGTGGAGAGGAATACACCATTGATATCTACAAGCTTGACAGCAAGAACTATAAAGGCAAAAAATTCCTTACCTGCTCAATAGCATAATACAGCGATATATCAAAATACAGCCGTGACAGTTGAGAAATCATCTATCACGGCTTATTTATGGGGGTGTTAAAATGGCAAAATCTAATCTTGAAGCTGAGATTAACAAACAGCTCAGAAGAATCAAAGCTTTAATCAAGAGAGCCGAAAAACGTGGTTATACTTTTCCGGATTATAAGCCGCCTAAAGTACCGACAAGAATAACTAAGAAAACACTTGAAAAGTTCAAAAAAGTAACTCCCGAATATATATACAAAAAAGCAAAATACACTCTTCCCGACAGTGGCAAAACAATAACAGGCACACAAGCAAGAAAAATTGAGCGTTCATCTGCTTCAAAAAAAGCGGCACAGTCAAGGAAATTACGATTACCACCATTAAAGGCATTTGGAGCAAGTGTAAAAGAAGAACGCATAGCTGAAAAAGAAGAACGCAAGTTTGAAATACCTTATGATGTTAATTTTATTGCTAATTTTGCTGAGGTTGTTGATGTTGGCTATGATGAAAAACTACAAGAGCAAAAACGAATAAATGAACTGATAGAACTCTGGAAAACAGAATTGCCACAGCGTGGTTATTTGCTTCCTAAAGGATATCTTGACGAACTAAAAAATAAAATTAACACAGAATTAGACAGCATGAGTTTAGAGGGCTTAAAAAATATAGACGAAGAAGCTCTCTTATCAAGCAAAATCGTTAAATTCAAAGACCCGATGACAGGTTCAATTTTTACGGGCGCAGAGGGTCTGGAAAAAGAAAAATACAGAGCAGAAATTAAGAAAAGACACCAGACAAATGTCCACGATGACACTGGCTATGTAGAAGAAGGCGAAAGAGTATTAGAATTGGCGCAAGAGTACATTGATAAATGGACACCGAGCGCACTTTGGACAGATTGGTTCACAGAAACAAAAGAAAAGGACAAAAACGCACTTAAAGCTATGCTAGAGGGTGCTATACGGAGCGAAGGTGCTGACGCTGTTGCAGAAAGAATGCAAGAACATTCTGACCTTGTTTGGGAGTTGATAGATTCAATCTTATATGATAGTGGTGGTAAAGAATCAGATGGTAGAATGCAAATTCATTCTGACTTAGTTACTTTTAGCACAATTATAATGGGAAAAGCCCCTACGCAAGATGAAGCTATGGAATTAGCCGAACTTATGGAAAGTTACGAGGTGTATTGATGTGAAAAAGCCTAAATATAGGTATTTTGCTGGAGATTTTGAAACAACAGTCTATAAAGGTCAGGCATATACCGAGGTTTGGGCATCTGCAAGCGTTGAATTATTCACTGAGGACGTTCATATATTTCATTCAATATCAGAGCAGTTTGAGTATTTTCTTTCGTTAAAAACTAATGTAATATGCTACTATCATAACTTAAAATTTGATGGTTCATTTTGGTTATCCTATTTACTTGTTGACCTCGGCTATACACAAGCTTACACTAAATATGGCGATGACATAAACAGTATTAAATGGGACACGCCGAAAGAGATGAAAAACAAAACAGTTAGTTATTCAATATCAAACATGGGGCAATGGTATCGAATAATTATCAGGGTAAATGATGTATTTATTGAGTTCAGAGACAGCTTAAAGCTTCTTCCGTTTTCAGTAAAAAGAATAGGCAATTCATTTGCCACAAAACACAAGAAATTAGAAATGGAATACCAAGGTTTTAGGTATGCTGGGTGTAACATAACAGACGAAGAAAAAGAATACATTTCTAATGACGTGCTTGTTGTCAAGGAAGCTTTAGAAATAATGTTCACTGAAGGGCATAATAAATTAACCATAGGTAGCTGTTGTTTAACGGAATATAAGCGCTTATTAGGTAGGAAACAATACAGTAAGTTATTTCCTGACATATACAGCATAGATATTGACCCGACTGTTCACACCTATAACAACGCAGGTGATTGGATAAGAATGGCATACAGAGGCGGCTGGTGCTATTTAGTAAAAGGTAAGGAAAATACCATTTATCATAACGGCACTACAGCCGATGTAAACAGCCTGTACCCGTCCATGATGTCTTCGGAATCAAACAACATTTATCCAATAGGTGAACCAACATTTTGGCACGGTAATTACATACCGAATGCGGCTTTAGACCCAACAAAATACTATTTTATACGCATAAAAACAAGATTCTATCTTAAAGATGGATACTTGCCTTTTGTACAGATTAAGAACAATCTTATGTATCGTGTAAATGAAATGCTTGAAACCAGTGATATTTATTGCAGTAAAGATGGTAAATATTACAGTACATATAAAGCACTAGACGGAACAATAAAAGAAGCTACTGTGACAATGACACTTACTATGACAGACTACAAATTGCTCTTAGAACACTATGAACTTGTTGACTTTGAAATTATAGACGGTTGTTATTTTAACGGTGCTATCGGTTTGTTCGATACTTACATCGAAAAATACAAACGAAGAAAGATGGAAAGCAAGGGTGCAAAAAGAGAGCTTGCTAAGCTGTTTTTGAACAACTTATATGGAAAAATGGCAAGCAGTAAGAACAGCAGTTTTAAGGTAGCTTTTGTGAAAGATGACAAGTCGATAGGTTTTTATACTGTAACAGCCTTTGACAAAGAACCTGGATACATACCTGTCGGGGCAGCTATTACAAGTTATGCAAGAAATTTCACAATAAGAGCGGCACAAAAGAACTTTCACGGTGTTGACAAAAGAGGGTTTATTTATGCAGACACTGACAGCATACACTGTGATTTACAACCCGATGAAATTGTGGGGATAACTGAACACCCTAAAAATTTCTGTTGTTGGAAACTGGAAAGCTGTTGGGACGAAGCTATTTTCACAAGACAAAAAACTTATATTGAGCATATTGTTGCAGAGGATAAAATACCTGTTGAAACACCTTACTACAATGTAAAGTGTGCAGGAATGCCCGATAAATGCAAAAAATTATTCGAGTTAAGTATGTCAGGTTTTACACCGTCTTCTGATGATGATTTTACCGAAGCCGAGCTTGATTTTTTGTCTAAGCACAGAACAATAGAGGATTTTTCCATAGGATTAAGAGTTCCGAGCAAACTACTGCCTAAGCGAATAAGAGGTGGTGTTTTGCTTGTGGACACAACTTATGAAATGAGGTAAATTATGAATATTAAATGTAAAAAATGCGGAAGTGATAACTTTACAGTCAAAGTTGTCAAGATGCATACAGGAATTTACTGCACAAAGTGTGGTGCTTTTATCAAATGGGCTAACAAAGATGAAGCCCGAGACATTGCATTACAGAATGAAACTTATGTTGAGATAAAAATAAAGTATCTCAGAGACATACCGCAACTGAGACCCTTTGCAGTTGGTGATTGGATAGACCTTTATACGGGTGAGGACGTTTTCATTAAACAGGGTGAATATACAAACATACCTTTAGGAATAGCCGTGCAACTTCCTGTGGGGTACGAGGCTATTATTGCTCCCCGATCTTCCACATTCAAGAGGTACGGTATAATACAGACAAATGGCATCGGTATCATTGATGAAAGTTATAACGGCGATGATGATGAGTGGTGCTTACCTGTATATGCTCTAAAGAGTGACATTTTCATTCCAAAGGGAGCGAGAATATGTCAGTTCAGATTATTCAAGCATCAACTACCATGCTTATTTGGTGAGGTTTCTATTCTTGGCAACAAAAACAGAGGTGGATTTGGGGGTACAGGTCTATGAAATATATTGCTTCTTGTTCATGTGGAAAAGACAGTCTTGCAATGGTGTTAAGACTTATTGAAAGCAATGCGCCATTAGGCGAAGTCGTATTTTATGACACAGGCATGGAATACGAATGCATCTATCATAATTGGGATAAATTATGTGCAATTTTGGATAGCAAAGGTATAGCGCACACTGTCTTAAAGCCCGATTTGGCTTTTGAATATAAAGCTTTTGAAAAGCCTGTTAAATATCGCAAAAAAGACGGATACCATTATGGATATTCATGGTGTGGCGGCAGTTGTAGATGGGACACAACTGATAAACTGAAAGCATTGAATCGTCATTGTGAACAAGGCGACTGTGTTGTCTATGTGGGAATTGCATCTGATGAAAAGAAACGCTTATGTAGAGAGTACGAGTCTTATAAATGTTTTCCCTTATTGGAATTTGGAATGACAGAAGCGGATTGTTTACAATACTGTCGTTCACATGGTTTTGATTGGAAAGAGCCTAACTGTAACAACATTGACTTGTACACAATTCTTGATAGAGTGACTTGCTGGTGTTGCGCTAATAAAAATCTAAAAGAGCTGCGGAATATGTATACATATATGCCATATTATTGGGAAAAACTGCGGGAATTTCAATCTAAAACCGAAAGACCTATGAAGAAATATTGCAAAAAAGGGAAGCGTTATGGCAGTGTTTTTGAGCTTGAAGAAATGTTCAAGAATGAAAGCGATAAGAATAATGGTTGACTTTGATTTTATTTTGGAATAAGAGAGCGAGGTAATAATATGATAGGTTTTTACCGTAAGTGGATAAAGGGTGAATGCAGACATTTCTGTCGCTTATGCAAATTCAAATCTGCCTGTTTAACTCAGTTAGCAGAGGAAGAAAACATGAAAGCAGAAATTGCAGAAAACAAAGAGGCAAATAAAAAACAGTTGCCGACAGAGTTTTATACGCACACTGTTGACCGCTTCAATAATATTCATTAAGAGAAGGAGATAATTAACATGAAGAAAATACCAACATTATTTGAACGAAATGATAACAGTTGATTGCTTCAACCATATAACATAAGCTTATGCATAAAAATACCCGTATAGTATTACACTATACGGGTTTATATCATTAAGGCAAGTAATAGCAAAGCGGTCAGCAAAACCGGATAATTTCTAACAGCGTTATCTTCCAAACGTGCTACCTGTTGAAAGTCAGAGCTACTAACCTACCCTGATACCTTAATAAGATAATAACTTCAATATAACTTCCTTGCATCTCAGGTCTTTGAATCTGAAACAGCCATGCTCAAAATAATACCGAAGGTTCACTATAAAAAATTCATTCCGTTTTAACATCACATAATTTATTGCATGGTCGTCAGTTGTAACAGCGATTTTGGATTTGAATGTTACATCAGGTCTATCATCGCAGTAGATAATTCCTAAGTCAGAAAATTCCCTGATACCATACTCGCTGTTTTTATATCTTAAAGTGCATAAGTATCTTGAATTACCTGTTGGCTTTTCAATAAATGATTTATTATCGTTAAGATAAACACATTCACTTGAATATGCAACATAGCTATTAGATGCAAACGCTCTATTGAAGCCACTATTTTTCTGAGCTTCACTTGCACTTTCCACAAATCCCTGTTCAAGAACAAAGCCGTCACCCTTTAAGAATTTAGTATCATCTTTGAGCCTTGTTGAAATTCCTAATTCTACATAATATGGATTGATAATGCTAACAGGGTTACTTAACATATAGACAGGAACGTATCTGATTTGCTCACCTTTTCCACGAGCTATTGACGTATGTATAGAGAGCAACTTTTTTATTTCATTAGAGCAATAATGATTTGTTTCACTCTGAAACTCATCAAACAACATTCTTGACACATCTGAAAACAGGTGAGAATACTTTTTTATTTGGTCTGCACTATTAAGAGAAATAGCATACCCACACGATTTACCTTTAGTATTTTCATCACACTGTTTAGCAATGAATAATTCATGAAAAATACCATTAGCACGTCTTTCAGAACGCATTATCAAATCAGGGAAGAACAAGCTACCTATATCCTTGAAAAACTTATCTGCCACATCATCAAGCTCATAATTGTACCTGTATAATAAGCAAAATTTTTCGTCTTTTTCTAACCACTTGTTTACACATAACCTTCCGAAAAATGTCGTCTTACCGCCTGTTCTATTAGTTGTACATAAGTATATTTCAGGCTTATCACCGTTTATATCTTTTAACGATAGGAGCTTAACACCGTCATAGTATTTCTTACACACATTATCACCTCTATTAGTACTTGATTTGTTATTGCTCAAAAATTATTAAATATTTTCTCAAAATAATTATATCATACCTATTGCAAAAAGTCAATATCTATGCTATAATAAAATAGAGGTGATTTAATATGGCTTCTTATATCATAGTTGGTTGCTTAATCGCTTTTGATATAGTAACTGGTATTTCCAAAGCTTTATATAAAGGTGGCATAAATAGCACTCTTTTAAGGGTAGGGTTATTTCACAAGCTCTCTGAGGTTTTAACAGTCATCGGTGCGGTATTACTTCAATATGGCGGAAAATACATAGGTATGGATATTGGCTTTCCATTAGTAGAAGCCGTTACATTCTATATATCCGTGATGGAAGTAACAAGCATACTTGAAAATATTGGTGAGATTAATCCTACATTAGGAAAGCTGTTTAAGCCATATCTTGAAAAGCTCAGGAACAAAAATGATAAAGATGAAAAGGGGGAATAATTATGATTGTTTAATGCCATCATGACACATTAAATTAATACTGGAGGTGCTTACAATGAGCAACAAAAAAATCTATTTGTCACCGTCTAATCAAGACGGCAATATGTACGCTTTTGGTGGTACAAATGAAATGGAACAGTGCAACCGAATAGCTGACTATGCAAAAACAGCATTAGAGCGTTGTGGATTCACTGTTAAAAAAGCGCCTAAGGGGCAGTCTATGTATACATCAATTAGCGAATCTAACGCTTGGGGTGCAGACCTACACATACCGATTCACACTAACGCATATAACGGCAGTGCTGGAGGAACAGTTGTTTTTGTTTATTCTGATAACGCAAAAAATATGACAATTGCTAAGCCAATATATAATCATGTTCAATCTGTCACACCTGGCAAAACTGAATACGGCGTGCGTGAAAATCCAGGGCTTGCTGAACTATCTGCCACAAATGCGATTGCCGTGTATATCGAGGTTGACTTCCACGACAATAAGGAAATTGCTAAATGGTTGATTGAAAACCCGAAGCTGGTTGGTGAAGCTATTTGCGCTGGGGTGTGTGATGGTTTTGGTGTTAAGTATACCCCTGAAAAACAGACAACTGTTTATCGTGTGCAGGTTGGTGCTTTTACAGATAAGAGAAACGCTGACAATCTACTCAGTAAATTAAAAAAACAAGGGTACACAGACGCATTTATTACAACACAGGGAGGTTAAAATATGTCTATTCTTAATAGAGAAGAATTTTTCGCACGGCTTGATTCAAGGCTTGCGAATGATACTTCTGATGATGGTATCGCATTCCTTGAAGACATGACCGACACTTATAACGACCTTGAACGCAGGGCAAGCGGTGACGGTGTTGATTGGGAAGCAAAATGCAAAGAGCTTGATGAAAGCTGGAAGAAGAGATACCGCCACAGATTTTTCTCTGGCGGAGGAAATGAAATGTTTGTAGAGGGTGAAAAAGAAGTCGTTGATGAATACTCACCCGAAAATATCAAGGTTGATGACCTATTTACAGTGAAGGAGGAAAAGTAAATGCCTACAATACCTAACAATATGTCACTGACTGGCAGCTCAGTAGACATTCTTAATGCTATCAGAAACAGTGCCACAGCCAATTACAGAGGTTATGTTCCCGAAGCAACAAAAAGCACTGAATCCATCAGAGCTATTGGTGCAGTAATTATGAATTTTCCTGCGTTGCAGAATGAATTCTTGTCTGCACTCGTAAATCGAATTGGTAGAGTTATGATTACATCTAAGATGTACTCTAACCCGTGGTCTATTTTCAAACAGGGAACACTGGAGTTTGGTGAAACAATCGAAGAAATTTTCGTCAACATTGCAAAGCCGTTTGAATACGACCCTGCGGTTGCAGAAAACAAGGTTTTTGCAAGAGAAATTCCCGATGTAAGAGCCGCATTCCACATCATTAACTACCAGAAATTTTACAAATCAACAATCCAGAATGAACAGCTCAGACAAGCATTTCTGTCATGGACTGGCATCACAGACTTGATTGCTAAGATTGTAGATTCTATGTACACGGCAGCAAACTATGACGAGTTCCAGACTATGAAATATATGCTTGCACGTCATATTCTTAATGGCGAGCTTACGCCTGTTCAAGTTCCTACAGTCGAAACAGCAAACATGAAATCTATTGTTAGTACCGTTAAAGGTGTTTCAAATAATTTTGAGTTCATGTCAAACAAATACAACCTTGCTGGAGTCGCCAACTATGCAATGAAAGATAATCAGTATATAATTGTCAACAGTAACTTTGATGCTACAATGGACGTTGAAGTTTTGGCGTCAGCATTCAATATGAACAAAGCCGATTTCATGGGACACAGAGTACTCATTGATAGCTTTGGTAATCTTGATGTAGACCGGCTTAATCTGCTTTTTGAAAATGACCCGAACTATACCCCTCTCACTCAGCCCGAGATTCAGGCTTTGGACAGTGTTCCTGCTGTTCTTGTTTCTGATAACTGGTTCATGATTTTTGATAATCTGTATGAGTTCACAGAACAGTATAACGGTGAAGGACTTTATTGGAACTACTGGTATCATGTCTGGAAAACTTTCAGCGTTTCACCTTTTGCAAATTCAGCAGTATTTGTACCTGGTGTTCCGTCAATCACATCTGTAAGTGTATCACCTGCAACAGCTACAGTATCGGCAGGGCAGACAATTCTGCTGTCAGCTAATGTTGTAACAGAAAACTTCGCAAGCAAGAGTGTTAACTGGTCTTTGTCAGTTGAAAGCGGTGAAGCTCCTGCAACAATTAATCCTCTTGGCGAATTGACTGTGTCGCCTGAAGCTGAAAGTGGAACGGTTATCACGGTAACAGCAACATCATATTTTGATTCTACTAAAACAGCAACATCTACTATTACAGTAGCGTAAACACAACAAATAAGGGGCGGTTTTATAACTGCCCCCTATTATTTACAAGAGGTGATTATATGAGGTTATTTCCAAAATCAACCATTAAGCTGATTAAAGCTCCATTTGATTCAGTTGTGGATTCAGCCAAAATTAAATGGATTACACAAGATGCACAAACAGAGTTTTTTGAGCAACAAGACGGCATGACCCTGTCAACTTTACAGTACAATAATGTAAGTTCTGGCGTTATAAGCATTGCAACTACTTATGAATCACTTGCGAATTATAACTATATGTTTTTTCAATCAAATGCTTATAATAATAAAACTTTTTATTGTTTTATTAAAAGTGTTAAACAAATTCGCTCTGGTCTTTGTCATGTTCATTTTATTATAGATAATACACAAACATGGCTTTATGACGGTAGTCAACTAAAGTATACGTCAAATAACCCCGAGAGTGAATATAAAAGCATTATTCCTGAATCACTACAACTTCCGCATGGTTCACAATCACAGTTTCAAGCTAATTTCTGTGATGGCAAGCACATTACATCGTTCGCTAAATATGAGCGAGTTTATGAGGTTGAAGGAATTACAATTTCAGAAACAGGAAAAATTAGCGTTTCTAACAGTGTTCCCACAGGAAGCATTTATAAGGTATTAGCCCGTGACCCTATCACAGGCAAAGCAGCCGAAGCGACTGTTACGATTGTTTGAGGTGATATTATGTATATAGCTCCAAATACTACTGTTAAAATTTTACGAAATGTCCCACTTGACTTGACTTATGACCATACTATTTATTTTGCACCTGATAGTTACGGGAACGCCGCACAGTATAATTTCTTTAGTGGCAAAACGAAATACACGCTAACAGAGCAATCATATCAAAGAGTCAAAAGAGGGTGGATTAGAGTAGGAATAGTTGCAGACAATTTGTATGACTGTAATTACATCATGTTTCAAAATACCAACTTCGGTAACAAGTGGTTTTATGCGTTCATAAAAACTATTGAATACATTAACAACGCAGTATCTGAAATTGAATTTGAAATTGATGTGATACAGACATGGAACAGTAATTACACGCTGGACAGTTGCTTTGTTGAGCGTGAACACAGCGCAGAAGGCGATAAACTATCGTTGTATACGGCTGAAAGTTTGGAAGCAGGGGTGTTAGAATATCGGTATGACCCTACTGAATCTATCAACATGAACGATATGACAGTTGTTATTCTGGCTACACCCCCTACTCCCCCTGATGGTGAATATATTCAAGGGCTTTACGTGAATAATACCTATTTTGCAGTAGATATTCATGCTGTTGACCTTACCCGTTACTCAACACAAGATGTTGATGCTATTGTAACCGAAATCATTCATCAAAATCGTGAAATTATCGCTATGTATCAGTACCCCTCAGCATTTAATATTCCAGATCACCCAGGATTATTACAAACACTTGAAAGGACAACAACACGACCAAACTCAGTAGGCGGCGGACCAACTGTATATATACCAAAAAATAAAAAGTTATTGTTCTATCCCTATTCATTCATACGTGTGTCAGCTAATGGGGGTAAATATCAAGATTATATGTATGAACATTTTGACTATCCTTATTATAAATTCAATATATCATGCATAAAAGCACCAGAAGCAAATGTTGTTATATATCCAAAAGACTATAAAAATCTTAGTAAGTGCTATGAAGAAAAAATGATTGTTTCAGATTTTCCGATATGCGCATGGGCTACAAACGCTTTTGAGCAATGGTGGGCTAATAACAAATGGGGTTTGCTTTTCGATGGTATTTCTAATGCATTAACCCTCGGCACTTCTGCCTTAATACACCCTGCTTCGGCTATGAAGCAAACGCCATCTATTGTTGGTAATAGTGCTAACATAATAGGGGAATTTGTGAAGGCTAAAAATGCACCGAATACTGTATCGGGCAATATATCTACTGGCAACATAAACGCCGCTTTAGGGCAGCAATTTATACGTATTTATAATATGAGCATTACACGAGAACGGGCAATTGTGCTTGATGAATATTTTGACCGTTATGGGTATGCAACTGGCAGAAACAAAGTTCCTAATAGGAATGTTCGTCCACACTGGTGTTATACAAAAACATTAAACTGTTCAATCACTGGCAGTATTCCATGTGATGATGCAAGAAAAATTTGTGATATCTATGACCACGGTATAACATTCTGGAAAAACGGTTCAGAAGTCTGTAACTACTCACTTGACAATACAATTAACGAGGGGGTATCTTAATTGATTAAAAAATATAAAAATCGTAAGTTTTGGGAATCTGCAAGTTCCAATAATGCATCGTTTATTCAGTATTACAATAGACTTATGGAACTTTCAATCAGTATGTTTGAATGGGAAAATCTTCCTGATACGATTGATAGCAGATTTTTAGAGCTTGTATTGTTTGCTGATGGTATGTCCGTGTTCTTCAAAGATGAAGAAATTGGATATTTGTCTTTAAGAACAGCTATCGGTGGGAATCTTAACTTGTATCAGATACCGACTGAAAGACGTGCTTATGCTTCTAACGGGTATCAAAAGCAACTCGATGAGGATAATAGCGTTATAATTTTTAATAATATGCTACACACTAACAGTGTACTTGAAATCGAATTATACGCTAAAAAGCTTTATAACCTTGATAGAGCTATTGATGTGAATGCGAATGCACAGAAAACACCTATACTCATTACTTGTGATGAATCACAAAGACTTACTCTAAAGAATTTGTATATGCAGTATGACGGAAATGAGCCTGTTATATTTGGTGACAAAAACATCAATCCTAATTCACTGAAAGTCTTAACTACAGGTTCACCCTATGTCGCTGATAGGCTGTATCAGTTAAAGACACAAATATGGAATGAAGCTCTTACCTATTTAGGTATAAGCAACCTCAATGTTCAGAAAAAAGAACGGCTTATAAGCGACGAAGTGCTGAGAAATCAGGGTGGTACAATTGCAAGTAGATATAGTAGACTTAATGCACGCAGACAAGCTTGTGAAGAAATCAATAAAATGTTCGGTCTTAACATTAGTGTTGATTATCGTAAGGACTTCCGTGAAGCTGATGACGAGATTATGTTTGAAGGTGACACAGGTAATGATGAAGTCAACACAATGGCTATTGATGTAAGAACTAATTGAGGTGGTACAATATGAGTAAATACACAACAGAAGTGAGATATTTGTGTGAAGTTGAGTATGGCACAAACCAAAGTTTAGGCTTTAATTCAATTAACGATGTTATAACAATCGCCGCTCCTAAGGTATTCAATTTTGATTTCCCTATGTTTGATGAAGCTTATAGGTTACCGCTTGAAATTAAAATACTCAGGCACTATTACACAAGGGAGATATGTGAGGAAAGTGTCGGGCTTTGGAAGCTGAGATTACAAGATAGACTAAATATGATAATGCCATACTATAATCAACTTTACTCGTCAGAACTTATACAGTTTAACCCCATGTATGATGTTGATTTAACTAAAGAGAGTACTAAAGATAACGAGGGAGAAAAAACTAATAACGAATCTGAAAATTCACAACTGCATGAAACTAATTTAGACACAACAGTAAGCTCTAACACGTCAAGCGAAACAAACAACAATACTACTAATACAACGTCAACAAGCAATGAATCAAGTAGCAATAATTCAAGCACAAATAACAGTAATAATAAACTTGATAAGTACGCAGATACCCCACAGGGTAGTGTCGTGAACCTTGAAGATGACAGCTATTTAACCAATGCGAGAAGTATTAGCGATAGTGGTTCTGAAACAAGCAACGGGAGTTCATCGGCAAATATTAGCTCTACGGCAAATTCTTCAAATGGTGGAGAGAGAAGTGCCGAAATAAACGCTAATGAAACAGTGAATAAAACTAAAGACAATGCTGCCAATAAAAATAAAATTCATATAGGAACAATGACAAATAGCGAGGAATATTTTGAACACCTTATTGGAAAAACAGGTAAAAATTCTAACTCAAAACTGCTTACTGAGTTTAGAGAAACATTCCTTAACATTGATAAGATGATTATTGAGGAATTAAGTGACCTGTTTTTCGGGCTTTGGGAATAAAGGAGGTTATTATATGAGTAATGCAAATTTTACACCTGTTTTCGATGGGTACTCAGGACAGCGCCCTTTTAGGTACTGGTGTCAAACGGTACTACCGCTGGTTTATGATGACAGTCTAAGTTATTATGAGCTACTGAATAAAGTTGTCTATTATTTGAATAATGTTATATCTGACATTGCAAATGTTGAGGGTAATACAGAAAAACTGCTTAATGCTTTTAATCAGTTACAGAATTATGTCAATGATTATTTTAATAATCTTGATATTCAAGATGAAATTAACAACAAACTTGACGAAATGTCTGTTGACGGTACGCTGGCTGAATTGATTAATGACGAAATTTTTTCATCTATTCAAAACCAAATAACTACGCTTAACAACGGTGTAAATAATTTAACCAACAATAAAATTTCTAAAAATGAAGTTGGTTATGTGACAATGAGCAGTTTGTCCGATGAGGTTAAAAATGCTATGCTGACACCTGGGGCAGCAGTACCCACAATTGGAAATCAATCAATAACTGCGGCGCAAATAGCAAATAACGCAATCACATCGACTAAAATTCAAAACAGTGTGCTACCTGTTAATCTCAACGCTCACGGAAATAATAAAATTACAATCAATAGGAATACTAACACAATTAAATTTTCAGAGGACTTCTATTTGACCACAGGTGGAAGAACTACAATTATTACAGGCTCACCAGAAGTTACATACCCGACATCTGGGTATTATTGGATAACTGTTTCTCCTGACAACTTGTCTACAATAAACTTTCCTGCATCAAGAAACGCTAATGATTATGTACTTGGGCATGTGTATAATGGCACATTTTTATTTGCTTCTGAGGTTAATGTTGAAGATGCAAATAGTTTTACCTTTGATGAAACACATACAAGTATCAGTGATGTTACATTTACACAAAGAGTTATTGTTAATTTTGCAGCATCAACAATTAAAATGCCACGAAAAACAAATATGTTCTTTAATTTGCTTGGCAAAAGAATTACAGTCAACACAACTGATGACACACGAACAGATTATCAGGGCGATTTATCTATGAATGCCCAGTTAGGCTGTGTCTGCTATAATACGCAAACCAATATGCTGGTTATTAATAGCAGTTATGCAAATATACCATCTAATCTGATTCCGATAGGATTTTTTAACACAAGTAATAACTCGGCTAATATGATTATGCCGTATACAGTAATATCGTCAACCGCTAATCTTTATGCTTGTCAAACTGAAATAGCAGCATTCGGTGATTCAATTACGGCAGGTGCAGGTTCAACACGACCCTATGTTGATGTGATTGAAAAAATATCTGGAATGCGGTTGCTGAATTATGGTATCGGTAGTTCTGCATTTGCTTACAACTTAACACCTGGTTCGTCACATATTACTGGTAATGGCAATACAGAACAGGGAACAAGTCAAGCTGTACCTGAAAATAACACAATAAAAGATAGAACTATAGCATATATCGCACAACAGAATAGCACTGATAATATATTGCTGTTCGGTGGTACTAATGACTTTATCTATCAAAGTAACCTTATCGGTAGTGGAACAGCACTTGAAAGATTTGAAACAGCTTTATCAGATACAATCAGTGCTTGTCTGAATGCAGGAAAATTTGTCGGTGTAGTCGGACCTTTAAGACGCAAGGTTACTACAACCTACACTTATACGCTTGAACAATTCAACGAAACAATGAAAAGCGTTTGTAAACAGTATGGTGTTCCATTCCTGAATCTTTATGATAGCTCAGGTCTTGACCCGAATGTCGATGCTATAAGAACAAAATATTTTGCAGACGGTGTTCACCCTAATAACGATGGCTCTG
>Ga0256405_10006287_pt1 | contig 19222 bp, 13 predicted proteins | sample RumenRJG_02DNA_FD_189096 | JGI IMG/M metagenome (GOLD analysis project Ga0256405, IMG submission 189096) | Bovine rumen microbial communities from Lethbridge, Alberta, Canada - RJG_02 | ecosystem: Host-associated > Mammals > Digestive system > Stomach > Rumen | place: Canada: Alberta... | reverse complement strand
GCGCGCGGAGTAGTCTCCGTCCGCTATGCGCCCCGCCACCGCGGCAACCTTCCTCAACGGAGCGGTAAAGCGCTGCCCGAGGAACGCACCGAGACCTGCGCCGACGAGCCACACAAAGACGAGCGACGAGCCGACGAGCGCACCCATCCGCACCGCGTGCAGCTCGTCCTTCGTCACGTTGTACCCGACGGACAGCACGCATCCGTCGCCGAGCAACGACTTCCGCACCCGCACGGCGATTTGGCGGCTTCCGTCCGCTGACTCCCCCGCTATGCGGTATGTCGTCGATTTGGACGCCGCGTTCTCGACCATCTCCTCAAGTACCGTCCTGTTGTGCGTGCTGCTCACCTTCACCGCGCCGTCCTTGTCGGTGACGAGAAGGAATACGTTTTCGTGTCCGTGGGTCTCCGAGTCCTCCGCGAAGAACTTCGCCATCTTCGCCGCGTCCCCCCCGCACCCCTCGTACTCCTGCGTCAGATCGCCCGAAAGCCGGACGAGCACCTCGTGGTAGTCGTTCGTCGTATGGCGCAGCGTCGCGAACATCACGAGCGCCCCGACGAACGTGAAGAGGAGCCCGAACGACAGGAACGACCAGAGCGCGATGCGCACCCACATCGGACGCGCCCTGCCGCGCGGCGCCTCAGCCGAGGACATATCCCACCCCCCTTACCGTCGAGATCAGCTTGCGCGGAGAATTCCTGTCGATCTTCTCGCGGAGACGGCAGACTCGCGCCTCGACGACGTTGGTGTGCGGATCGAAGTCGTAGTCCCACACTCGCTCGAGTATGGTGTTGCGCGACACGACCCTGCCGCGGTTACGCATGAGGTACTCGAGAAGCTGGTACTCGAGGGGCTGGAGGCTTATCCGCTCGCCGCCGCGCGTCACCTTGTGCGAGACGAGGTCCATCTCGAGGTCCTCGACCTTAAGCACCGTCGACTCGGCGTGGCGCGACGCGCGCCTCATCAGCGCCTGCACGCGCGCCAGCAGCTCAGCGACGGAGAACGGCTTCGCAAGATAGTCGTCCGCCCCCGCCTCTAGCCCCTTGATCCGCGCGTCCACCTCGCCTCGCGCGGAAAGGACAATCACGGGCAGGTTCTTCCCGGCAGCGCGCAGCGAGCGGATTATTGAGAGCCCGTCCTTGCCGGGGAGCATTATGTCGACGACTGCCGCATCGTAGTCGTTTGCTAGCGCGGCGGCGGATCCCTCCAGACCGTCCGCGCATATCGTGCAGACGTACCCGGACTGCCTGAACGCGCCCGCCACAAAATCGGCCGTCTTCGCGTCGTCTTCTATGATAAGAACGTGCATGAGCGAGATTCTACCAAAGATTGGCGGCAAATGGAAGGAAGCGACAGAAGTTCACGGAGCGCACCAAGCCCCACCTTCGAGCCCGGGACGTCGAACCACTCGGCGAGCGGAAGCTCCAGAACGTCGCGGCGCAGGCGTCTTCTTCCGATGCGGGCGAGAAGCTCCACGTCGAAAAGCCAGCGCGACCTGAACGGTGCGCGGAAGATCTCCCTTGCGACGTCGCACGCGAAGACCTTCGCCCCGCACTGCGTGTCCCACACCGGCGCGCCGAGCGTGCGCCTGATGAGCCACTTCGCGAACGCGCCCGCAAGTCCGCGCGCCATCGAACGGCGTATGTCCGTCCCGAGGTGAGGCCAGCGCGAACCTATCACGGCCTTCAGCGGACCCTGCTCCTCAAACGCGCGCATGAACGACGGAATCTCCCCGAGCGGTGTCGCGAGGTCCGCGTCCCAGAACCCCACGCAGTCCGCGCCGGAGTAGGAGCAGACATGCAGGACCCCGCGCCTCACGGCCTCGGCCTTGCCGACGTTCTCGTTTATGTATATCGCGTGCATCGACGGAGACAGGTTCGCCATGTGCGCGAGGAGCTCCGCCGTGGCGTCCGTCGAACCGTCGTCGACGAAGCAGAACGATATCCACGGCCACTCCTCCGCCGCGCGGACGAACGCGTCGACGTCCAGTCTCTTCGCCTCGTTGTGGCAAGGCACGACAAGCGCAAGCGTCTTCATTTCGGCGCCCCCTCTCCCCAAGGTCCGTTGTAGAACTCGTACGAAAAATAATGGTCGCTGACCTTCATCGGGGCGGATGCGCCGGGCATCTTCTTCCGGTTGAACGCGTACGTATATGACAGCGCCCCGCAGAGTACGACGCATGCAAGCGCCGCGGCGAACGGAACAAGCCGCCGAAGTCGCGCGGGTTCGATCCCGAACTCTTCCGGATGCGTCGCGAGGTGCGCGGCGAAGAGCGGCGCTACGGGTAGGAGGTACGTGAACGGAACCCTGCTCGTGAGGCACCAGAACAGCGTGATGCATAGAATCGAGAGCATGTGGAACGAAAGCGACGGAAGACGGCGCCTGAAGAACGGGACGATCGACCACGGAAGCGTCGCGACAAGCGTCCACGCCACCGCCATGCCGCGGAACGTCTCGCGTCCCGCCCCATACTTGTCGCCATAGTCGTGCACAAGGAAGCGCATGATGTTCTCGTTGACGATAAAGTACCTGAGAAACCCGGGCTGGTTCGCCTCCACTGCGGCGAAGTACGAAACGACGACCGCGAAGAAGAGGAACAGCGAAATTAGCGTGCGCTTAAGCGGCAGCGGAGGCAGCCTGCGCGCGATAACGGAGTCGGCGAGCGCGGGGAGCCCGAACAGCGCCAGCGCCACAGGTCCCTTCACGACCGTCCCGAGCGCAAGGAGCAGCGCGACCGCCGGATACAGCGAAGTGTCGCGCGTTGCATACAGAAGCAGGGCGCCCGATACGCAGCACACGAGCAGAGCGTCGGTCATGCAGATTCCGGACATCATGTACAGCGACACGGTCGTCGCACAGAGCCCCACCGCAAGCATCGCCGCGTCGCGCGAAGAGGTCCTGCGCACAGACCAGTACAGGATTGCGAGAAGCGCAAGCCAGGAGACGAGCGACGGAAGACGCACCGCGAACTCGCTCACGCCGAGCGCCTTGCACGAGAGCGCCGACGCCTGGAACGCGAACGGAGGCTTCCCCGCGAACGGCTGGTAGACGCCCTTGTACGTAAAGCTCGGGACAAACCAGTCTCCTGTCCGCGCCATGTTCGCGGAGATCGCCGCGTAGCGCGCCTCGCTCGGCTCGAAGACAGGAGCAACGAGCATTGCGGCGACACGCACTGCTACAAGAATCAACAATACCTTCCTCATAACTGCACACAGTATACAGAATGAGGATTACGGACTCATTACCGAAAGATGACCATTTGGCAATGAGCGGTTCATGTGATCTCTTCACAGCGCGCCTGTTTCACCGCCCGCCCGGAAACAGCCGCTTCGCGGCCCCACACAGATTCTAGCCGTGTAGAACGTGTAGATCGTGTAGAAAACGTTGCCCCGCTCGACGCTAAACGACCCTACTCGACTCTGATGTTTAGCCGCAAAGAACGCAAAGGTCGCAAAGAAAGAACTGATTGATTGTTGCCATGGGCTGACCCCATAGTATTCGTGAGGCGGTGGCCGAAAGCTCATGGAGCCTCAGCGAATACGCCGTATCCATTCGCTCGGACCTTCGCTGCACCGCCTCACTGCCGCCGCACATCAGAGTCCTTTGCAAGCGAAGTGCAATCTGATTCGGGGGAAATTGCGGCGGACGCGATCGAACGCTCCCCAGAGATTGGAGGATTCGCCGTGTGGGTCGTGGAGAACTACGGCTGCGGCGTCGAGCTTTTGCGAAAGCCGGGCGGTGCGTCTGAGACGCAATCCCTTTTGCAACTGCTCGTCACGCAGCCCGCTTCCGTGCCTTGCCAGGCCGCGACTTCTCCACAAGCCGCCTCCACCACCGTTTCTTCGTCCGCTCCGTAATCTCATTCGCGTACTTCTCCCTCCATGCCGCGAGCATGTTCGCGTCCTCCACCCGCTCCGGATCCGTCAGCGCGTCTAAGCGCGCCATCAGCGCCGCCGCGCTCGGGCCGATCCCGTCCACGACTTCCATCCATATCGCCCTCGCCCTCACCACCGCCAGCTCCGGCACAGCCGCCTTCGATCCCATGTCCCCGCCGGGTTCGCCTCCGTCGCCACTCTCCATAGAGATTTCGTCCGCACCGTAATCTCGTTTTGCGCTCCCCTCCCGCGCCGCTGCCGCAGGCGGCAACACGATGGCCGCTGGCGTCGGGTCCGCGAGTTCCGCCACCTGCTTAAGCTTCTTCGCGGCGGCCTTGTACCGCATCGCCGTCGTGTACTTCTCGTAGATCTCCGGCAGATAATCGCAGAGCCAGCCCTTTATCCCGGGGTTGCGGCCTATTATCACCCCGTCCTCACTGCGCCTGAGCGAGTTGTCCAAGTAGCATTCGAGGTCCTCGAGCATGCTCCCGAAGCGGATCGCCGCCTCATGCGAATCCCTGCGGTGGTTCCACGCGTCGAGCAACGCCTCGCGCGTAGGGCATGCGTTCGTCGTGCTCCTCGCGCGGATCCTGCGCCGCTCGGCCGCGAGCGCGCGGCGCCTTTCGTTCTCCGCCGCGTAGTACCTTGGACGCCTCTCCACGGCCTTCAGCTTCGCGACGCGGCGCGAGCAGTCCCGTCTGAATGCGCGCAGGTACATCCACCAGTATTCGCCGCGCGTCAGGTACTCGTAGACGTCCCCAAAGCGCAGGAATCCGTGTGGACCGCAGTTCATCGGACGGTTCATGTAGTCCTCGAAGTCGCCGAACCTCGGCCTCGCATCGCCGAGCTCGGACCACATCTTCACTGTCTTTGCCCTCTTCATGCCGGACATCATACCAAACCCGCGGACGAAAGGCAATGGGAAAATGAGATTACGGTGCGGATGAAATCCATCATGGGCATCAAGCGTTGGTTGGCGAGGTTGGAGAATGCCAATGACGGTTATGCGGTCAAGTGGCTATCAAAGATTTGGTGCGGATTTGCCGCGACGCAACGCCTGTTTCAGCGCCAGCCCGGAAACAGCCGCTCCGCGGGGCTTCTACCCGATTCCGAGGTCATTCAACGGGTTGAGATCGCGGAAAGCTCTGTAAAACGCGCGTTTCGTGGGGTGTGTCCCTCGTCAGTTTTAGCCGTGTAGAACATGTAGATCGTGTAGAAAAGTCGCCCTAATCGACGCTAAACGACCCTACTCGACTCTGATGTTTAGCCGCAAATAACGCAAAGGACAAGAACTTGTTCGTAAGTCACTTTCCAATGCCACATCGCTCCACGCGGCGGATTTACCACGCCATTTTCAGCGCCCGCCCCGCAAAAAGCCGTTCGCGTGGCGAACCCCTTCCGGTTCGATCAGAATTCCGGTTCCACCGTCGCGTCGTCGGATACAACGCATGGACGGGCATCGGTCATGGCCGGCGTCACTCTGACATTTTCGAGACGGACGGCATCCGCATGGCGGACCCAGAACCCGTACGCCGGCAGCGGCATCATGTCGAACATAAAAGACTCTGGATACTCCCCGTCCTTTTCGGGGACCTTTGCTGCGGCGTCTTCGGCTGTTCCGCCTCCAGGCACGGTCAACTCGATGTTGCGTAGCGTTATGTCCCGCGGCCTAAGGCCAGGGACACCTGTTATCGATGACGCGATTCGGCTGTCGGCCGTACCGCGAAAGTTTTCTACAAGCACGTTCCGCAGATACGTCTCCATCCCGCACTGCGGATGATGCCTTCGGTGAAGCCTCACGAAAAGAGGAGTCTGGTAGCCTTCCATGGTTATGCCGCGCACCGTCACGCCGTCCATGCGACCGCCATCCACGACCTCAAGCGCGATGCCCGCTATGCCGCATATTCTGTTCGTTACGCCGGGAATAGTCTTCCACCAGCTAAAGCGGTGGTTCGCGTCGGCCCGGCGCAATTTACAGTTCTCGATCAGGACGTCGTTGACGTCTGCATAGCTGCCAGTGCCGAACTTCACGGCATTGCAGCAGCTCGCAAGGCGGCAGCCTCGAATCGTCACATTCGTGACTGCAAAGGATTTGTCACTCTCCGTCTTCAAGGCGACCGCATCGTCGTCCGCGTCTATGTCGCAGTCTTCGATCAGCACGTTTGAGGACTCGACGTCGATTCCGTCGTTCGTGTTGTTGACGTGGTTGAAGCACTTAACGCGCCGCATCGTCACGCCGTCGCAGTTCCTGAGGTGGCAGCCCCATGCGGCGCTATTGCGATATGTAAAGTCCTCAAGCCGCAGACTATGGCATCTTGAAAACCTCATCAGAACCGGCAGCTGCTGCGGCTGGCTTGCGAAGTCGAGTCCGTCCTGCTCGCGAAAAGCCCCGCCCCTTCCGTCGATGCAGCCTTTTCCGATGATTGCGACGTTGGTCGCGCTTTCGGCGAATATGAAGTATTTCGCCCCCGGCGGCATCGGATAGTCCGCGCGGTTAGTGCTCGCGAGCAGAATCGCGCCGTCGGCGAGCTCAAGAGTGACGTTGCTCTTCATGTCGAAGGGCGCCACCTCATGTTCGCCCGCCTCGACGCGCACGACTCCTCCGCCGCGCGCGGCCGCCGCGTCAATCTCGCGCTGAATGTCGTGCGCTGCAGCAGATGCCGTCATCGCCACCTCGAGAACAGTCCCAACAGCGCGTAGTGTCGACCTTCCCATACATCGGCTCCTTAGGCGGCAGCGAAAGAACACTGCACAACTTGATTCGTTGGAATCACCTGACTATTACGATGAAACCATCCGCCATTTGACGCCACTCGTATGCACCGATATCGATGTGGTCGCCATATATCCTGCACGTCGAAAGGCAATCCAGCTCGCCACCCGCTACTTTGGGATACAAATCGTCAGATCCCGCGTCAATAAGCGGACTGAGACTCTTCGGCATTCCGCCTGCCTTGACCAGCAGCTCAGACCTCGATCTCCTGAAGGAGCTTTCGCCGATATTGCCGTCAGAAACCTGACCGTCGACAATGGCAAATGCACAGCTCTGGTAATTGGCGACATCGCGACCCGCCTTGCATAGGAAGAGGCAGTTCTTGAAATAGATAGTCGAGTCATCCTTATTGTCAGTCCATGTCGCGACAACGTTGACATTATCAGAAAGGAACGAACAATTGACAGCCGAGGAGTAGAGCGTCACGTAGCTGCCCGTCGTATGACCGGAGAACAGGCAGTTGTAGAACTCGGACCTTCTAGCCGCCGTGCCTCTATACGACGTATCGTTTTTCAAAAACGTGCAGCGTCTGCACAGGACTTCGTTGACGCCGCCGCCGCGAACGGCGGAACATCCCGTGACGACGCAGTCTTCCACAATGCTGTCCGTGCCGCTTCCTGTGATTCCGCCGCCGTAATACTCGCCGCTTGTGGCCGAAACGCAGTAGGTGAACCCGTTTGTCACCGTGAATCCGCGAAGGACGGACCCTGCGCCCAAGACAACGCATCGGACGGCTCCCGCGCCACATCCGGCGGCGACGGGGTTGGACGAAGGCGCGCCTATGATCAACGTGCTCTCCGCTCCCTTCGTCGAGAACAGCCGCACGCCTGCCGGGACAATTACACGGTTCGTCTGCACATTTCCTGCCGACGCCGTCATCGTCCCCCTTTCATACCTTCCCGGCAGAGCATATACGACGTCCGACGATTCAAGCAGGGGATTCGTCATCGCGTCGGACAATGTCGCGAACGCCGTGTCCACGGACGTACCGTCGCCGGACGTCGCCCGCGCAGGATCGACATACCAAAATGCGTTTGCAAGCAGAACCTCTTTGCCGTCCGTGTCGTAGAACGTCACCCCTGCGGGGAATGACTTGCAGAGAAACTTGCCGATGCCAGCGGCAAATTTCAGTTCGTATGTCGGGCATGCCGAGGTGTCTATCGCAAGGCCGGACTTTGCAAGCGTATCGGACGCCCCTACAAAAAACGACGAACCGGCAGGCGTACCCGCTGTCGGCACGATGGAAAGGTTCCCGTAGATGCGACCTGAGAAAACATCGGATGCCGCCATCTCGCCGACGCCGCTTACCGTGAGCGTCGTAAGATTCGACACCGCTCCCGCTCCAGAGAGATGCGCAAGCGTCAAAGCCTTGCCGCCGGCATCGTAGATTCCGCCCGCCTCTATCGTCACGGAAGGATTCTCGGCCTCGGCAATCCCGCCGGACACAGCGGTTTTGAACACGGCACCGTTGCGTATGGTCAGTTTCGGGATAAGATTGTAGTTTACCGTCATCGTCGAGGAATCGAGAACTCCCTCCCTGACATCGACATCCCTGTAGCTATGGGCATTGCCGATTCCGCGCGTCGTCGTGAACGTGCCGCCGCCTGTCTTCACAAGTGTCACCGTTTCGAGACCTCGCATAACCACCCCGTTGAACGTAAGCGACGATCCGGTCTCGACATCTATGACAAGATTTGTACCGCCGTCGCCGTCGCCGCCAATGTCGGCGGTCGTCGGATAGAATCGGTAGGTCCCAGTTCCAGTGCAAACGACATTCGCGCCGTCCTTTACGACAATGCCGCCGGAATACCAATAGTCGGACAATGTCGAAAGCGTCACCGTGGTCGAATTCGTGAATGTCACGATATACGCCTTGGTGCTTGTCCTGTTGTTCGGCACAGTCGCCGGGTCCCAGTTCGCGGCGATGGTGAACTCACCCGACGCGCCTCCTACCCATGTCGCCTGCTGCGGCGTTATCGCTGCAAAGGCGGAGGATGCTATTACCCCTCCCCCTATCAAAACTGCGGCAATCTTCTTGCTGATTGTGTTCATCGCTTTTGTCCTTAGTTTATTTTGTATGTTGTTTTGAAAGTACACGATTTAAGTTGTCAAGCCATATTGCATATCCAGCCGACGACGGGTGCGTCGAGTCGGGGAACAGATCGCGTCTAGCGAATCCAGTCACCGGATCCTCCAGCTGTTTGTTGAAGTCAAGATATGCAAGGCCCTCCATTTCGGCAAGCTCCTTCAGCATCACGTTTGCTTCGCGGTTTCGCCTTGTGCATTCGAGATACGAGTTTTCTTCCGGGCCGCATCCACGTGGCGGAATCGCCTGCAGAATGATTCGCGCATCTGGCTGCTTGGAGCGGACGACCTCGGCAATGCGCCTTATGCCGGATACCGTCCACGCCGGTTCGGACTCCTCAAGCGTCCATCTGTGATTGTTGGTACCTATCATGATCACGATATTCTTAGCTTTGTAGCCGTCCAACTCTCCGTTGGTCAGCCGCCATATGACGTTCTGCACCCGGTCGCCGCGGAATCCGAGGTTTAGAGTGTGATATGCGTTGGTAACGTTCTCCCATCCGTTTCCAGGCTTTGTTTCCCAGAAATCGGTTATCGAGTCTCCTATCATGACGAAGTCGTATGCGCCGTCGGATGCCTTGATTTCCCGCAATTTGGCCTCATGCCTACGACGCCACCAGCAATCTCCCGCCTTGTCCTTCAATTCGAGTCTGTCGCGGCCAACCACTTCCACCGCATCGTCGTGCACCGAGCGAGCCATATTTTCAAGAGCGCTCTCAAACGACTGTCGCGTCCGGGGTACGGCCAGTTTCAACGCACCATAGCTCATCCCCATGACACGCTTTCTATAGTCGGCGACAATTGCAGAATCAGGAATCGTCCTGTCGCCTGCGACGATGTTCCGCTTCATGGCCGCGACATACGCCTCGAACGCCGGAATGTAGCAGTGTCGCGCCAGTTCCGCCTGATGCGACGCGCAGTAGTAGTTTGCCGCGTTGTCGATGAGCACGGAAAGAAAATCAGGATTCGGAACGGGATGCACCCGGTTGAGGCCGTCCAGCGTGTCGCAGATCGAGAAATCCTCGTGCAGCGCGAGAATGTCCGCAAGGACATTCATCCGGGCAATCGCCACATTTGCCTCCCGCACGACCTTTCGTGCCTGAGCGTCGTCGCCGTCGAGCCATTTGAAGTAGGCGTCAAACATGCGGTTCTGCGCCTCCACTGCCAGGCGGTCTGCCCATGTGCGGGCTATGTCCGTCATGTCGCGGCGCAGCATCGCGTCCTTTTCCCAGTCAAGCGACTTGAGCGCCGCGAAGACTTCCGGCAGGGCCGCGAACACGGCGTCGTCCACCGATTTGTGCCAATCGCGTCGTTTCTCCGGGACAAGAAGCCCTTCGCCGATTTCGCGCATTACGGTCAAGAATGCGTTCTTCTGCCATGCCGCCGTGATATTGTTTGTCGAGACATCTATCGTCTTCTCCCACAGGCCGCGCACGACTTCGGCCTCTGCCGGATAGCGGCGAGCGCAGTAGTCCGCCACTACAGGTTCGACGGCCGCCCTGTCCGCGCGCCAGGCGTTCTTCGCGAACCACTCGAGACCGATCGAATCGACGTGGCTTGATTCCGGCCAGAGAATGTATCCCCTGCACATGGGGTCGTTCTCAATCAGCTTCTGCCGTTCGGCAAGCCGTGCGTACTGCGTACGAGTGTCTAGTCCCGCTTCGTATGCCATGAACACGCCAAACGTATAGGGACGCTTCCCGACAACATCCCATTCGGTGAAGTTGGTGCGGTCGTATGCGTCAGCCTCGTAGTCCCAGAGAAGCACATCGTCGGGGATGTTCGACAGGAACGAGCGAACCTCTTCAGGATCGTTCATGCAGTACAGGTCCCAGCCGGCAAGCAGGCGGAGAGAGCCGGGATAGCGCTGCGCCGCGCCTTCCAGCAGCATGTTCGTCCAGTCGATCTTGCGGCGTCTGTTCTCTTTCGGGTCTTCCGACATCTTGCGCTCCGCGACGCCGATCGTATGCAGGATGTCAGGACGTCCGTACTCTCTGATTGACGCGTCCGTCAGTTTCCAGTAGGCGTCCATCCATTTCTTCTTGCGAATGTCCCAGACGAGGCCGGACTTCTCGCCGTAGGACGAGCCTTTAGCCTGCGGAAGGAATTCCGGCTTCATCTTTTCGAGAAAGTCCTGCGGAGTCCGCGAATACCAGTGCGTCATCGTGCCGAAGTCCTCGGGAGCCGACATGCCGCGGGCGAATGCGTAGTCCATGACCTCCCTTCGAAGTTCGCCGCGGTACTCCAGCGGCCAGAAAAGCGATCTGTTATTGTAGATGGAGTGCTGTCCGGGAAGCGGCTTCGACGCGTCAGGATAGGAGCAGACTTGCGGGAACGCCTTCTGGAAGATGTCGTCCTGACCTATGCGGAGCATGAACGTATTCAGCCGCTTCTTGAGGCACCAGTCGATCTCGCGCTTCCACTCTTCAAAGCCCCAGTGCTCCGCCTGGAAGCGCACAAGACCGCGATGTGCAAAGTAGCGGATGCCGCGATACTCGAACTTTGATTCTTCATGGACGTCGAGTCCCGAGACGTCTATCTTGGCGCGCTTCGGCACGACATCTCCGTCCCAGAACCAGCCGCATCCGCCCCGACGTTCCAAGAGGTCGTATACGCCGTAAAGGACACTTCGCGCATTTGAGCCGGCGATGTGCGCAACGCCGTCAACCGTCTTGATCGTGTAAGCGTCGTTGCCGCTATTCGAAACTTTCGCGTCAATGGCAAGGCGGACTGGCACGATCTTCTGATCTCCCGTAATCGCCAGCCAGTATTTATGCAGTTCGTCCGCAGCGACCGTCAACGTCCGCTCTTCGTCCGACAGCACCTCCAGGCGGCCGACATTCACCTCTGAGAATTCCGCGCCGCCTTTGCAGCGCAACGCGTTGTAAACGACGGCAAACGAGTCAACGCCCTGAGGCACACGGAAAACCGCGCGTCCGTTCGCAACGAACACACTGTTTGCACGGCTCGCCCATTTCGTGCCGCCGCTGCGCTTCCAGTCAACGCGCAGGAAAGCGCCGGGCGTGGATGTGTTTCCCGCGACTTCGTAGATTTCGCCGTACCTTGCGTTCTTTACGACGAATGCGTGCGTCTCCCGGACTTGGCAGGGCTTTTCCGAATGGACGGTCTTGCTGCGCCCGAATTTGCAATTCAGCGGATCCTTCGCCGCGAGGATTTCATTCCAGAAACCGGGCATGATTTCATCCCAGCTTTCGCGCTTCATGAAATTGTCGCCGATGTGATGTCCGGCCCCTTCTGCCTTTTTCCACTTGATGTACGTGCGCCATTCGCCGTCAAGCCACACGTAATCGGCGGCTTCCGCGGCAGCCGCGACATTCAGCCCCAGCCTGTCGGCTCTCGTGCCGTTGAACGGAGGGAAATGCCACTTGTCCGACGGATCGACCCAGTAGCCGTCAAGGTACACTCCGCTCCCGACGCGATGCTGGACGCGGTACTTGTCCCGGTTTTCCGGCGAAAGCAGATCAAGGGCGTTGCGACATTGCTGGCAGGCATCTGCAAAATGGTCGCGATACGGTGCCTCGCTGCGATATGTTGCCTCATTACCGTCCACGAGTACGGCCGATGCCGGCATAACGTCCATGAGCCCGTCTATGAACGCGGGAAACAGGCATCCGGCCTCGCGCATCGCGGTCTTCGGATCGAGAGAGTTGTAAACTATTTTGTCGGTGGAGAGAAGCCAGAAAGCGAGAATGACGGCATCCGGCTTCTCCTTGAACACCTCCGAAAATATCTCGCGCCCGCGCTTGCGGGCAAGCGCTGCCGTATTGTCATACGGCAGATCCCCCGCCTGCCAGTAAAACTGCTTTGATCGCGGGTAGTCCTCAGGGTCGATCATCAGCCCCTTCACATTTCCCTCACGGGCAAGGCGCGCCAGAACACGCATATTGCCGGCGAAGTTAGCCCAAGCCGCATCGTCGCGCCAGTCGAGGCGCGTCTTCGGGCACCGGAAAGCGGAAAGCAGAGATTCGCGGAGCGACTTGTGCTTCACGATCTCGCGCAATGTCGGTACATATCCCTTGATGTCCTCCCACCTCCATGCGGGATCGGATATCATCGTCTTGTAAGAGCAGACAACCCCATCACTCCTGGCAAAGCGCACGGAAAGCGAAATGCCGTCCAGGGGCGTTTTGTCGAACTCCGCCGCGGAAGCGAGCACATCATCTGGATGCGCTGACTGGCAGTCCCAGCCATGCGCGAGAAATTTCGTTTCTCGCGCCGATGCAGAGAAGATCGCCGCCGTTAGAACGGCGACGACCGCGCATGCGCGCATCGATCGTGATGCAAGGCAAAACAGCATCATCATGTGTTTCCTTTGATCTTTGCGATCTTTCCGGACTGTATCGACTCGTAGCAGCCGAGCATGGCCTGGATTGTCTCCTTGTGCCACTTAAGGTTGATGAGAGGCGTCTTGTGGTTGCGAATGCAGTCAACAAACTCGTCGATAAGCCCGATCCATTCGTCGAAGTACGTGTACTGGACGGTGTAGCGGTCATTCGGCGCGCCGTTGTGGTAGACGTTCGGACCGAAGCAGTCGCACGTGATCATCCCCTTGTCACCTGTGATGGTGACGTTCACCTCCATGCGCTTCGGGAAGCGCTCCCAGCCGGGGCCGGGAACTTTCAGCTTTTCCTCGAGGCGCGACCAGCTCGGATCGAACAGGAACGCCGTACCGTCCTTCATCTTGCCGACAGCCATGAGCATGTCTTCGACCTTGAGGCCATCGCGCAGGTTTGGCGCGACTTCGGCGTAGATATAGTCGAAGCTGCTGCCGGTCAGGTGGCGGATCAAGTCAAAGATATGCGGGTGGTCACAAAGCGCGCCTCCGCGGAAACGTGAATCTCCCTTTTTAAGTGGCACGACAGAGCCGAAGCTCGCCTTTGGGTCGCCCTGCCATGGGAAAGCCCACACCGGCGAGAGCGTGATGTTCGTCGCCTGTACGGATTTTATCTTCCCGATGGCACCTTCCTTCACAAGCTTCTCCAAACGGCGCACGACGGAGTTGTAGTGCATCTCAAGCTCGATCTGGCAGACGATTCCCGCCTTGTCGCACATCGCGATCATCTCGTCGTATTCCTTCATGTCGAAGGTGGGAATCTTCATCGAGAGGATGTGGATGCCCTTCTCGGCGCACCACTTCATCTGCTCGAAGTGCCTGTCGTTCGCCGAGGCGATTACGACGGCCTCGATGTCGGGATGCTTTTTGTACATCTCCTCAGGATCCAGGTAGCAGGGAACGCCCGTCTTGTAGAGTTCATAAGTCTTCTTTGCCTCCGCGTCCTGGGCGCAGGAGGCGACCCAGTCGAGCTTCTGGTTGTCGAGAAGCGTCTGGTAGTACTTGCGGGTATGGCCGTGGGTCATGCCCATCATCGCGATCTTTACCGGTTTCATTATCTCACCTCCGCAACTTTGATGGACTGGTTCGTGTCGAGACCCTTCTTGACGGCGATCGTCTTCGCGGCCTTCGTCTTGTCCGCAGCGAAAGCGAGTTTCGCGGCCTTTGTCGCCTTCGCCCACGCGGCCTTCCAGACCTTCGCATCGGCTCGTTTCTGCAGAAGCGCGAATGCCGCGCGAACGTTCCAGATTTCGTCGTAGGAGAGCCCGAAGAGCTCAGTGTCGATGTCCGTGTATTCCGCCATTCCATCCGCACCCCAGCAGCGGATCGACTCGTGCTTCGTGTGCGTATCGACCGTCTGGTCGCAGGCTACGCCGCGCTTCGCGATGATCTCGTGGCGGTCGTATGGTTCGGCGCCCTTCGGGAGCCCCGCACCGATCTCGACCGAGACGTTCACGTCGTTGGCGAGCTTAGCGAGGACGTTGATTGCGAGCCCGTTTGCAACGGCCATGACGCGGACGACATCTGATGCGCCAAGGTATGCGGCGAGATCAAGTTCCTTTGCAAGCATCCCCTCGATGTCCGCGCCCTTCGGCGCGAAACTCGCAAACCTGAGTGTCGAGACGCCCTCGAGTGTGCCGTTCTCGGTCATCTTCTTGAGCTCGACGATCTTGCGCTCCATGCGCCCCGGAAGAAGCGGTGTCGCGCCGACGTAACAGTGTCCATCCATAAGGATGATCTCGCCCTTCGCTGCGCCGTATTTGCCGCGCAGGAAGTCGAGAGACTTGTTCATTTTCTTTATGTTCATGTTTTCTCCCTGAATTTCGTTACAGAGCCTTTAGAAAGCATTCCGTTTCGCGGCGCATCGGGATCGCGGGCATCACATAGCGTTTCGTAACTTCAATCCCGGCGGCTGCGTTGGCCGCGCGACAGGCGCTCTCGAGCGTCTCCCCTTCGGCGAGACGCGCCGACAGGACTCCGTTGAAGGTGTCGCCAGCGCCCGTCGTATCGACCGTCTTGCCGAAGGATGCGGCTGGGATTGCAACGCCCAACGAGCGAATGGAACACCCCTTCTCGCCAAGCGTCGCGACAACTTCGCCGCGGACGGATTCAAGACCTTCCGTCTCGAATTCGTTTGGCGTGTAGATGTCGACAAGCTCCTTGAGCCGCGCAGGAAGCGAACGCTGCGGCGCGGGATTGAGGATGATTCTCACTCCGTTCGCCGCCGCGACTTCTGCCGCCGCAAGGTTTACGCTATCAGGTACCTCGTTGTCGATGGCAAGTACGTCGGCAGATGCTATTTCGTCCGCGAACTTCGCGACGTCTTCTGGCTTGAGCGAAGCACCCTGAAAGACCGTGACATGCGTCATTCCAGCAGCGTCGGTGATGATGGACGCGAAATCTGACTCCTTCCCTTCTCGCGCGACAAGACATGCGCGCGCGCCCTCGCTGCGGAAAAGCGCTCCGATCCCGTCCGCGTCACATGCGCCGCAGGCAGCGATGAAGACGGTCTCGACGCCCTGACGCGCGGACGCGACGGCTCGATTGAACCCTTTGCCGCCAAACTCCATGTGCGCACTTTTCGCGAAGATGGTCTCGCCCCCTGAATGGAAGCGATCCACGTCCATAGAGACGGACTTCCCTACCGCGCCTAGAATCACGACCTTTGCCATATCAAAGCCTCTTGATGCGTCCGAAGTACTTTGCCTCGAGAAGCGCGTTCATCGCCGTGCCGCCTTCGACGTTGCCGCTGCGGTAGATCGGCGGCGTCACACCGCGCGCGAGCGCCTTTTTCGCGCCCTCGATCAACACGCTGTTGAGGATGAACAGCGACGCGTATGTGGAAAGCCCGCCCATCTTCCCGGTGCCGACCTCGATGACGGCATCCCCGTATGGCACTTTGCAGTCGATTGCGATGTCCGCCTCCGCGAGCATCACACCGCCATGGGACGTGTAGGCCGAGGACGAAATCGCCACCGTTTTCACGCACGCCGCCTTCGCGGTGCGTAGCATCTCGACGGGCGCGGCGTTCTTGCCGCTTGCGGAGATGACGACGAGAAGGTCTTTTGCCGAGTCAACCGCTGCACGACGGAACGCCTCTATCGCAATGCCCGGCATCTTCTCCATTCGGCTCGACTTCGCCGCGCCGTCGTGGAGCATCAAGTCCTCGTCCAGAAGCGGCGAGACGCACGCGAGCCCGCCCGCGCGATAGAACGTGTCGAGCGCGGCGAGGTGGGAGTGTCCGCATCCGAAGACGTGAACGAGTCCGTCGCGGCAAATGACATCCGCCACCGCGTTGGACGCACACCCGAGCGACGCCCCTTCCTCCACCTCGATTCGATTGAGGATGCTCGTTATTTGATCAAGGTATTCGCCCATGATTTCCAGTCCAACGACTAGCGACCGACGACTCGCTTATAATTTTCGCCGATGGTGTCCCAGAGCTTGAGCGCGTCCGGCGCGGCGACGACCGTGCCGTATCCGCCGCGGTAGGTCCACGCGGCAAGGCGATCTACGCCCTCTGCGGCGGCGAGATCGACCCAGCGGCCGACCTGCGACCAGTCCTTCGGCTGTTTGTAGTAGCCCATGAGCCAGCGCTCGGACTTCTTGCCGTACTTCTTCGCGATGGCGACGGTGCGGCGCGTGATGTCGAGGAAGAAGTCCTCGGGAAGCGCCCAGTTGATGATCGTCGTGGAGAATACGTCGAAGTAGGGGCAAGCGCCAACCATATCCCAGTTGTCGTAGCCGCGGTACTCGCTCACGTAGTATCCGTTCTGCGTCGCGTGTACGCAGCATGTGATCTCAAGCTTCGGGTCGATTTCCTTCAGCGCCTTCGACGTGTCGGAGAGAACGACAAGAGCTTCGCGCCAGCGGAACTGCTTGACGTCGTTCGTCATGTACTTGGGCATCGGGTATCCGTAGTAGTCCTCGAAACGTTTGCGGCAGACGGGGCAGTAGCACGTCCAGTCGTCGGCGACTCCTCCGGTGATTGAGGCGATGCCCTTCGGAAACGCGTAGTGCGGCTCGTCCCAGAAAAAGCCATCGGGCTTCGCTTCGCGGGCGAGCGTCGTGCAGAAGTTCTTGAAGTAGTCGCGGTAGCTGTTCGTGTTGAAGCACGCGTAGGGGAGCTTCTCGCCCGTGAGCGCGGAGACCTGGCGGTTCTCGACGTTGTCCTGAAGGAACTTCGAGACCTGCTCGCCGCCGAAGTACTTGCCGTTGCCCCATGGGTCGATGAGGACGCGAAGCCCCAGCTCGTGCGCCTTGTCTACGATGGCGGGGATGTTCGGCCGCCAGAAGTCGAAGTCGAATTCCGTCACGGCGAGGATGACCTGGGTGACGCCGTGCGCCTTCATTTCCTTGAAGTCCGCCTCGGCATGTTCTACGTAGTTGAGTCCGTAGTAGCTTATCGATGTCTGCGTTATCATTTCTCTTTCCTTTCAAAAAGATGCTCCAATTCATCCAAGCTCTTGCCCTTCGTTTCTGGGATGAAGAGCGATACCAAGAAGTAGATTACACCGTTTGCGGCGAAGAAGAAGAACATCGACGCCCATCCCCACGCGTTGACCCACGGCAGGAACGACGAGGCGAGTCCCCACGCGACAAACTGGTTCATGAAAAGCGCGATGGCCATGCCGTTCGCGCGGATGCGCGTGGGCATTAGCTCGGAAAGAACGAGCCATACGCAGATTCCGGGGCCAAGCGCGTAAAAGACCTGCATCACGAAAAACGCCACGAGGCAGAAAATCCCTGTCGTCGTCGAGGGCTCGAGCCCGAACCGCTCGATCGCGAGCAGCACGCCGCCGATAGCGGCGAGGCCGATCGTCATCCCGGCGGTGCCGATCTTCAGCAGCCACGTGCGCCCCAACTTGTCCACAAGCGATGCCGCGCCAAGCGTGACGACGAGGTTGGTAAACTTTATGGCAAAGTCCCCGACGTTTCCGAGCGTTCCGGCGAAACCGGCCTTCTGGAATATCATCACAGAATAGCTCGTGACGGAACTCATGCCCGTCGTCTTGTTGAGAGTGAGAACCGCGACGGCCAAGAGAAACGGCACGACGTATTTGCGAGAATTCAAAGTGAGGGCGTGGGTGAGTGTGTGAGTGGGGGTGTCAACTCCTTCACTCCCACACTCCCTCACTCCTCCACTCCCAAACTTTACCCTTTTCTCCCACACCGGGCTTTCGGGAAGTCTGAGGCTTCCCAGGAAGAGCGCCGCGACAGGCGCGAGCGTCCACCAGAAGTTCATCTTCCACGCCGCCGATTTCGCCGCGTCCGCGACCACCTCCGCCGGCGCATCCGCCGCGCCGTAAAGCCGCGCCACGACAAAGCCCGTCGCCGCCGCCGCGACGAGTCCAAGCCCGAGGCAGAACTGGAAGACGCCGGTGCCGCGTCCTCTAATCTCCGGCGGCAGGATCTCGGTGAGATACATGGGCATGACGACGGCCATGTATCCGGCGCTCACGCCCTGCAGGACGCGCCCAAAGAGCATCGGCCACAGATGCTTCTCCGAAAGGCATACAGTCGGAATCGCCACGAGGAAGAGCGCGGCGGAGGCGACGATCATGCGTTTTCTGCCGAACCGCTCGGCAAGCATCCCCGCCGTAAGCGAAGAGACAATGCCGCCGAAAAGCACAGCACCGACGATCCAGCTGAGCTCCGCGTCGGAGAACAGGCGGAGTGCCTTGATGTACGGCGACGCTGCGGCTATGACACCAAAGTCTATTCCATACAAAAGTCCGCCCAACCCCGCAATCGCAAGGAGGTATCGGACGGAATTCTGGATTTCGCTCTTCACGCAAGACAGTATAGCAAAATACCCTTAAGCATCAAATATCTTTTACGCCAAAATAACATCATCTTTCAGCCAAGCCACGCTACGGACTATTAGAAGTTGTGCTATAATATTGTGCATGGCTTCAAACTGGATGAAAAAATACAAATCGACCGGCGCTCCGCGGCGGGTCGTAGTCGCCCTCAGGATGGCCGGCATCGCCGGTCAGGACAAGCTGAACGGCATCTTCGACTACCTGAGCGCAGGGCGGCGCTGGCAGCTCATCATCTACCGCACGAAGCACGAATTCACGGCTGAAGTCGTGAAACATGAGCTTTCACGCGGCACGGACGGCTTCATCGTTG
>Ga0256405_10006286_pt1 | contig 19223 bp, 13 predicted proteins | sample RumenRJG_02DNA_FD_189096 | JGI IMG/M metagenome (GOLD analysis project Ga0256405, IMG submission 189096) | Bovine rumen microbial communities from Lethbridge, Alberta, Canada - RJG_02 | ecosystem: Host-associated > Mammals > Digestive system > Stomach > Rumen | place: Canada: Alberta... | reverse complement strand
GTGCCGCCGTAGTAGAAGGAGATGTTCCCGGTGCTGACCGGCGCGTTGGGCGTGTGGTGCAGAGCGATCAGGACCCCGCCTCCCGCCAGAACGGCCAGCAGGAGCACCGCGCACAGCAGGTAGACCGCGAAGCGTCCCACGGTCCGGAGGCCTTCTCTTCGTTCCGCCCGCGCCTCGGATTTCTTCCGCGCCCGGACGGTCTTTTCCATCTCGGCCCGCGCCTGAGCCCGGGTGATCTGCTCGCCCTGCGGGGACGGTCTGCGGGGACGGGAGCTTCCGGAGCCGGACGTCCTGCTGACCGGTCTCTGACCCGGAGCGGGATTTCTCGTCTGTCCGCGGTTCCGGTTCTGATCCGCCGGCCGGCTGTTCGAATGGGGAGCCTGACGCGGCGCGCCGTTCTGCGGAGGCCTGTAGGACGGGCGGCTGTATCCGTCTGGAGAGGCTCCGGCCTGTCCGTACCCGTTCTGGGGGATGCCGTTCACGGGAGGAGCATACTGCCCATACCAATTCTGCGGAGCGCCGTTCGCGGGAGGATTGTACTGTCCGTACCCGTTCTGAGGAGCGCCATTCACGGGAGGAGCATACTGCCCACCGTATCCGTTCTGAGGTGCTCCGTTTGCGGGTCCGGTTCCGCTTCGGCCGGTTCCGTTCCGAGGCGCGCCGGGGGTGGAGGAAGTGCGGCCGGGAGGTCCGGTCCGCTGATTCCTCGGGCCGGGACCCGGGTTCTGCTGGTTCATGGAACGGCTCATCAGAGCGCCTCCTTCTTTGTTTCACAGACGATGAAGAACGGACTGTCCGGCGAGTTCAGCATCCGGAACTGGGCGATGGAATACCGGAACCGGGACAGGGAAGAGAAGTACCTGCCCAGCTCTTCTCCCTCCGCGGCTCCCTCCGGATGGCCGGGATACACCGCCACCAGCAGGACCGCGTCCTCCCCCAGCATGCCCAGCGCGCGCTCAACGGCGGGCAGGGTGGTGGAGCGCATGGTGGTCAGCTGTTTGCGGCCGCTCCCGGGCAGATAGCCCAGATTGAACATGCCCGCCCGGATGGGACCCCGGACGAATTCCCGCGCCCGGTCGTGGGACGCGCAGATCAGCCGCCAGTTGTCCGGACAGCCGTTCGAGCGGAGATTCTTCTCCGTGGAGATCAGCGCGTCCGGCTGAATGTCGAAGGCGATGACGGAACCGGACGGCCCCGCGGTCTTCGACAGAAATACGGTGTCGTAGCCGTTGCCCATGGTGAAGTCCACGGCTGTGTCGCCCTCTCTTAGGTGCTCAAGGATAAAGTGCTTCTGAAGGGATAACAGGTCCACCACGGCAAAGCTCCTTCGGATCGGTGTAAATGTAATGCGGGAAATTCTGCGTCAGTTCTTCGCTTCCGCCGCCAGCGCCACCGCCGTGTCGAAGGCCTTCAGGTTGACCTCCAGGGCTTTGGCCGGTACGCAGGCCGCCACGGCACCCCGGAGGATGTCGTGGTCGAAGCCCAGAACGTCCGCTGCCATGCCGATCAGGGCAACGTTGGCTGCCCGGACGCTTCCCGCTTCCGCCGCGATGGCCGGTGCGTCAAAGGCACGGACGTCCACGCCCAGAGCCTTCATGTCGTCCACCAGTCCTTCGGGATATTCCGCCGCGCCGGTGATGACGGGCATGGGATTGATCTGCTGGGTGGAGGTGACCAGGGTGCCGCCGTTCTTCAGGTTGGGGAGCCATCTGGCCGCCTCCAGCACCTCGAAGCTCAGAATCACGTCCGCGTCGCCCCGGCCGATGACGGGAGAGTACACCTCATCGCCGACCCGCACGTAGGTCACCACGGAGCCGCCCCGCTGGGACATGCCGTGGACCTCGGAGACCTTCACGTCCATTCCGGAGTCCATTGCGGCCTTTCCGAGTATCTTCGACGCCAGCAGGGTACCCTGTCCGCCGACGCCCACAATCATGATATTCTTAGACATAGCGTCCTCCTTTACAGAGCACCGAAGCGGCACATCTGACTGCAGAGACCGCAGCCGACGCACATGCTTTCGTCGATCCTTGCCTTCTTGTCCGCCACGGAAATGCAGGGGCAGCCGATCCTCATGCAGGACTTGCAGCCCACGCACTTGTCCGCGTTCACCTGAATCGGCGGATTTTTCTTCACCGACTTCAGCAGAGCGCAGGGACGGCGGCAGATGACCACGGAGGGACAGGGAGCCGCAACCTCTTCCCGGATGACCCGCTCCAGGGCCTCCAGATCGTTCGGATCCACCGCGCGGATGTGATCCTCCGGGATGCCCAGGGAAGCGCAGATGGCCTCCAGGGACAGATTCGGCGCGGGATTGCCCATGAGGGTCCTGCCCGTCAGCGGGTTGTCCTGATGGCCGGTCATGCCGGTGATGGAGTTGTCCAGGATCAGGGTGGTGGTCTTTCCGCCGTTGTACACCACGTTCACCAGCCCCGTCAGACCGGAGTGCATGAAGGTGGAGTCGCCGATGACCGCCACGTATTTGTCCTCCTCGCCCCGGACCTTGGCGGCGCCGTGCAGGGAGGAGATGGACGCGCCCATGCAGTAGACGGAGTCGATGGCGGAAAGCGGGGGGACCGCTCCCAGCGTGTAGCACCCGATGTCTCCGGAGACCCGGAGCTTCAGCTTCTGCAGGGTGTAGAACACGCCTCTGTGGGGACATCCGGGGCACAGGACCGGAGGACGTCCGGGAATCGCCGCGCCCACCTCGCAGAAATCGGGCTCGATGCCGAGAAGCCGGGATTTCAGAAGCTCCTCGGAGTATTCGTCGCAGAGGGGAAGCACGTCCTTGCCGGTGACGGTGAGGCCCAGCGTTTTGCAGTGATTCTCGATGACGGGATCCAGCTCCTCCACCACGATGAGGCGGGAGTGCTTCGCCGCGAAGTCCAGGATGAGCTTTTTCGGCAGGGGATTGAGAAGGCCCAGCTTCAGGTAGGAGGCACCCTTCCCGAAGGCCTCCTTGGCGTAGTTCCAGCAGTTGCCGGCCGTGATGATGCCGACCTCGCCGCCGTTCTCCTCCACCGTGTTGAGGGGCGTGACCTCGGCGTATTCCGCCAGCTGGCAGAGATGCTCCTCCACCACGACGTGGCGCTTCTTGGCGTTGGCGGGCATCATGACGTGCTTGCCGGGATCCTTTTCGTAGGGCAGGACGTCGTATTCGACCCGTTCGCCCTCCTCCACCGGGGACCGGCTGTGGCTGACCCGGGTGGTGAGCCGGAGCAGGACCGGGGTGTCGAACCGCTCGGAGATGTCGTAGGCGATTTTCGTGTATTCCTTGCATTCGGCGGCGTTGGCGGGCTCCACCATGGGCAGCTTGGCCGCGACGGCGTAATGCCTGCTGTCCTGCTCGTTCTGAGAGGAGTGCATGCCCGGATCGTCCGCCACGCCGATCACCATGCCGCGCCCGACGCCGGTGGGACCCGCCACGAACAGAGGATCCGCCGCCACGTTGAGGCCCACGTGCTTCATGCCGCAGAAGGAGCGCCCTCCTCCCACCGCCGCGCCGAGAGCCGCCTCCAGCGCGACCTTTTCGTTGGGAGCCCATTCGGAGTACATCTCCGGATAGGTCGCGGCGAACTCCGTGATTTCCGTGGAGGGCGTGCCGGGATAGCTGGAAACAAAGCGGACGCCGGCCTCCCAGAGACCGCGGGCGACACTTTCGTTGCCGAGAAGCAGTTTTTTCATGTACATTCCTTTCCGCGGACCGTCTCCCGATCCGCGTCATGCTTCGGAGATTCTGACTCAAATTACATTATACTATAATTCCGGAGGATTATCAAGGGGCTTTTATAAAAAACCGGCTCCGCGGAAACCGGAATTGAACGGGAAGCGGCGCAAAAAAAGGAAGCGGTTCACCGCCGCTTCCCGTGTGATTTTTGGGCCGTCTTACCGGATTCCCAGCTCCTCCTTGGCCCGGCGGAACATGAAGGTCAGCTCCCGGTCGCTCATGGTGGTGGTGCGTCCGGCCTCGTACTCCGCGTCCACCAGCTCCTTCATCTTCGCCACCACAGGGGACCGCTTGTCGTACTGATCCGCCCCCTTGTCCGGGCAGCGGTGGGCCAGCCAGTGGGCGATCCCGGCCTGTCCCGACGTGGCGGAGACGGCGACCTGGGCGGGCCGGTTCAGGAGCTTTTCCGTGTTGAAGATGTTGTAGATCTCCTCGTCCTTCATGAGCCCGTCGGCGTGGATCCCGGCCCGGGTGATGTTGAAGTCCCGGCCCACAAACGGCGTCCGCGGCGGGATCTCGCATCCGATCTCCTTTTCGAAGTACTCCGCGATCTCCGTGATGACCGTGGTGTCCATGCCGCTGGTGGTACCGCGCAGGGAGGCGTATTCCATAACCATGGCCTCAAGCGGCGTGTTTCCGCACCGCTCTCCGATTCCCAGCAGGGCGCAGTTCACCGAGGAGCAGCCGTAGAGCCAGGCGGTGGAGCTGTTGGTTACGGCCTTGTAGAAGTCGTTGTGTCCGTGCCATTCCAGCATTTCGGAGGGGATCCCGGCGTAGTGGTTCAGACCGTAGACGATGCCGGGCACGGAGCGGGGAAGAGCGGCGCCGGGATAGCTGACGCCGTAGCCCATGGTGTCGCAGGCCCGGATCTTGATGGGGATCCCGCTCTCTTCGGACAGCTCCTGCAGGGCTTCGGCAAAGGGCACCACAAAGCCGTAGAAGTCCGCCCGGGTGATGTCCTCAAAGTGGCACCGGGGCGAGATGCCAAGGGACAGGATCTCCTTCACCACGCCCAGATACCGGTCCAGAGCCGTGGCGCGGGTCAGGCCCATTTTGTTGTAGATGTGGTAGTCCGAGCAGGAGACCAGCACCCCCGTCTCCCGGACTCCCAGGGATTTCACCAGCTGGAAATCCTTGGACGCCGCCCGGATCCAGGTGGTGATCTCCGGGAAATCATAGCCCAGGTCCTGACAGGCGGCCAGCGCGTCCCGGTCCTTCTTGGAGTAGACGAAGAACTCCGACTGCCGGATCATGCCGTTCGGACCGCCCAGCCGGTGGAGCATGGTGAACAGGTCCGTGATCTGCTTCACGGTGAAGGGAGCCTGAGCCTGCTGACCGTCCCGGAAGGTGGTGTCGGTGATCCAGATGTGCTCCGGCATGTTCACCGGCACGAACCGGTGGTTGAAGGACACCTTCGGAACGCTCTGATAGTCGTAGAGCAGGCGGTAGAGGTTGGGCGTGGCCCGTTCCTGCAGGGAATAGCGGTAGGAGGACTGCTCGATCAGGTGCGAGCTTTCGTCATAGGCGATCTTGGTGTCGTGCTGACGGGTCTCGAGTCCGTAGTCGGTCCCGTTGTCGCCCGTCCAGTTCTGGTTTTTTTGCATTTTATTTTTGTACAACTTTCATTTTTCGGCGTTTATGGGCTTAGTATACCATATTTGATGCATAAAGTCAACTGTTGAACTGCAAAAATATGCACAAAGCGGAAAACGGACCCGCAGCCCGGAGCGCTTGCTTCCGGACCGGGGAGAGGTCTGGGGAGGCCGTTCCGTTTTTGAAGTGTCTGATCCGGGACCTTTCCCGCATTTCCCCTTGAAAAAAGCCGCGTCCTGTGCTACAATACCCACAGAAAAACAGAAAAAAGCAGGATGAAATATGGCGGAAAAGCAGAATGCGCAGGAGAGGATCCGGGAGCTGAGGGGGATCATCGAGCGCGCCAACGATCTCTATTACAATCAGGACGCCCCCGAGATGGCGGACTTCGAATACGACCGTCTCTTCGACGAGCTGAAAAGGCTGGAGGGCGAATACCCGGAATTCGACGATCCCGCCTCTCCCACCCATCGCGTGGGCGGAGCGGCCTCGGAGAAGTTCGCCAAGGTCACCCACCCGGTCAGAATGGGCTCCCTGTCCGACGTGTTCTCCGAGGAGGAGATGCGGGCGTATCTGGAGCGGACCATCCGGACCCTGACCGACGCCGGGGTGCCGGAGGGGGAGATCCTCTGGTCCGTGGAGCCGAAAATCGACGGGCTGTCCGTGTCCCTCACCTATGAACGCGGACGGCTGACTCTGGGCGCCACCCGGGGAGACGGAACCGTGGGCGAGAACGTGACGGAGAACCTCATGACCGTGGCCGGAATCCCCCATACCCTGCCGGATCCCCTGGATCTGACGGTCCGCGGGGAGGTCTATATGCCCCGGCAGGTCTTCGGGGAGATCAACGCGGAGAAGGAGCGGACCGGGGAGCGCGTTTTCGCCAATCCCCGCAACGCCGCCGCCGGATCTCTCCGGCGTCTGGACGCAGAAGAGACCGCCGCCGCGAGGCTGGACATCTTCGTCTTCAACTATCAGACCGGCTCCCTATGGACCGACGGCCATTCTCCCGCCACCCATGAGGAGACCATCCGCCGCATCGGGGAGCTGGGCTTCCACCGCATCGCCATCCGGACGGTGACGGCGGACCCGGATCAGGTGATCGAGGCCATCCGGCAGATCGGAGAAAGCCGGGAGGGCCTGTCCTACGACATCGACGGGGCCGTGGTGAAGCTCAACAGTCTGGAGCAGAGAGCTCTGGCCGGAGAGAATCCCTCCACCCCCAAATGGGCCGCCGCCTTCAAGTATCCTCCGGAGCGGAAGGAGACGAGACTTTTGTCCATCGAGGCCAACGTGGGGCGCACCGGCGTGCTGACTCCCCTGGCGGTGCTGGAGCCCGTGCGTCTGGCGGGGACCACCGTATCCCGGGCGACCCTGCACAACATCGACATCATCCGGGAGCGGGACATCCGCATCGGGGACATGGTGCTGGTGCAGAAGGCAGGGGACATCATACCGGAGATCGTGGGCTCCGTGAAGGAGAAGCGCACCGGAGCGGAGATCCCCTACGCCTTCCCCGAGACCTGCCCCTCCTGCGGGGAACGCCTCTTCTGGGACAGCGAGGAGGGGGATTCCGGGGCGCTGCGGTGTCAGAATCCCGCCTGTCCGGCCCAGCTGGAGAGGGGCATCACCCATTTCGCCAGCCGCGGCGCCATGAACATCGACGGACTGGGACCGGCTCTGGTGAAAGCCCTCATCGACGGGGACCTGATCCGGGACGCCGCCGACCTCTATTCCCTCCGCCGGGAGGACGTGGCCGCGCTTCCCCGCATGGGGGACAAGTCCGCGGAGAATCTTCTGGCCGCGCTGGAACGCTCCAAAACCGCCGGACCCGCGCGTCTCCTGTACGCTCTGGGCATCCGCCATGTGGGAGAGGTCGGAGCGGAGGAGCTGATCGCCGCCTTCCGGTCCGTGGACGCGCTGTTCGACGCGAAGGAGGAGGATCTGTCTGCCATTCAGGACGTGGGGGAGATCACGGCCCGCACCGTGCGGGAGTTCTTTGATCTGCCCGAGACCCGAGCCCTTGTGGACAAGCTGAAGACCTCCGGCGTCGTTACGGCCCTGCCCACGGAGGAGGAGACCGCCCCGGACGGCGGGGAAGAGCGTGGAGCGGATCTGAGCGGCCTGACCTTCGTGCTGACGGGGACTCTTCCCTCCATGACCCGGCCGGAGGCATCGGAGCTCATCAAGAAGCACGGCGGCAAGGTCACGGGATCCGTCTCGAAAAAGACCTCTTATGTGGTGGCCGGAGCGGACGCGGGCTCCAAGCTGACGAAGGCCAACGAATTGGGCATACCGGTCATCGGCGAGGACGAGCTGCTGGCCATGCTGAAGGGAGAATAACATGCAGACTGCAATCTGGATCATCGGTATCGCCGCCGTCATTTTCCTTCTGTTCACCTTCGGAGGCGGGTATCTCATGTACCGCTTCGCCATCCGGCGCAGACCGGGCAGCAATGCCTGGGACGACGGCCTCTGGCGTTCGGACAGCATCGACGACGCGGAGTACGCGAAGATGCAGGAGGGAGAGAATCTGCTGAAGAACCGGCTGGCGGAGTTTGTCTCCATCGAATCCCGGGACGGGCTGAAGCTCTGGGCAAGGTATTACGAGCATCCGAAGGCCCGCGGGATCTTTCTCATGGTCCACGGCTACCGCTCCTCCTCCCTTCAGGATTTCTCCGCCGCCATTCCCGCGGTCTGGGGCATGGGCTACTCCCTCTTCATGATCGACCAGCGGGCCATGGGCCGGAGCGAAGGAAAGAACATTTGCTTCGGCGTGAAGGAGCGGTACGACGTCATCGACTGGGCCGAATATCTGAAAAACCGGTTCCCCGGGGTGCCGGTGGTGGCGGACGGGGTCTCCATGGGCTCCGGAACCGTCATGTTCGCCTGCGGAGTCGGCTGGCCGGACAATGTGAAGGCGGTCATCGCGGACTGCGGCTACACCTCGGCCGGGGCCATCTGCAAAAAGTGCATGAAGCAGTGGTTCCATCTCCCCGCCTTCCCGGTGTACTACGGCGCGAAGCTCTGGGTCCGCCTGCTGGCCGGATACGATCTGGACGAGGTGAACGCGCGGGATTCCCTCATGAAGCTGAAGGACCGCTCCCTGTATCCGAAGCCCCTGCCGATCCTGCTGGCCCACGGACGCGCCGACGGATTCGTGCCGTATTCCATGAGCGAGGAGAACATGAAGGCCTTCGGGGAGGAGGACGACTTCGCGGAGCTTTTCACCTCCGAAACCGCGGACCACGGAATGGCCTTCCTCCGGGACTTTGACGGCTATATGGAGGCCATCGCCCGCCTGTTCGACAAGGCCGGACTGCCCCACGATCCGGTTGAGATCGAGGAATTCGTCCCCGAAACGCCCGTTGAGGAGCTGACCCGCCCCGACCTGCACCCCGGCGAAATCTTTACCGTGAACTGACAGAAACCGAGCAGATAAGGAGAACCGAGCTATGTCACGCTGGACCATTCACCCCACGGAGAACGCCGTCGTCTGGACGCCCGGGCGGAACGACCTCCACACCGACGACTATGAAATGGCGGGATACCGCTGCGCCTTTGTGGTGAAATACGGAATGGACGAAAATGGCTTCGTCCTGACCCATCACCCCATTTTTCCCACCCTCCGCCTCCGCCCCAACAACACCCACGCCACCTATCAGATGGACATTCCCGCGGAGAAGTGGCCCGCTCCCATGGCTGACGGCGAGCCGGTCCGGGAGATCCTCACCTCCGCGAAGCTAAACGGCGTGCTGACCCTGGAGACCGCGTCCGAGGACGGAAATCTCCGCTTCCTCCGCCGGTGCTTCCCCTCCACGGACTTCCGCGCTGCCTACGAGCTGGCGTCCGTCACCGTGGCAGGCGGGGATCCCGTAGCCTTCTCCCTGACCTGTGGGGACGGCGAGGTGGATCAGACCATGGGGCCCATGGGCATCAACATCTGCGAGATCAAAACGGACCTGTCCGGCGTGTCGGTGCTTCTGAAGCCCGGCGAGACCCTGACCTGGGCTGTGGCCGTCACGGGCCGGGTGGCCAACGAGGAGCCGGAGTGGGACGATCCGGAGACGGAATACCGCCGCCGTCTGGAGAACGTGGAACGCCTCACCGCTCCCATGGCGCTGGACACCGGGAACCGGGCTCTGGACCTCATGTTCCGCTTCGCCAAGCTCCGGGCCGGGGAATCCGTATACGACACCCGGTACGGCCTGATCCACTCCCCCGGCGGGTACTCCTATTTCGCCGCCACCTGGTGCAACGATCAGGTGGAGTACGCGGGACCCTACTTCGCCTATACCGGGGACGAGAATCTGGTGGAGGCCAGCCTCAACGCCTACCGCATGTACATGCCCTTCATGTCGGACCGCTACGAGCCCATCCCGTCCTCCGTCATCGCCGAGGGCATCGACTACTGGAACGGAGCCGGAGACCGGGGTGACGCCGCCATGTACCTGTACGGAGCCTCCCGCTTCGCCCTGACCGTGGGAGACCGGGACATCGCCGAAGAGCTGTGGCCCGCCGTCCGCTGGTGCGCCGAATACTGCGAGCGGAAGAAGAACGAAGCCGGGGTCATCGCCTCCGACCGGGACGAGCTGGAGGGACGGTTCCCCTCGGGTGACGCCAATCTCTGCACCTCCACCCTCTGCTACGCCGGGCTGCTGGCGGCGGCGGAGCTGGCGGACGAATTCGGCGAGGACGGGGATCTGTACCGCGCCCGTGCGAAGGATCTGCGGGACGCCGTTGAGCGGGTCTTCGGCTATGCCATCCACGGCATCCCGGCCTACCGCTATTACGACGGCTGCGAGGTCATGCGCTCCTGGATCTGCATGCCCCTCTGCGTGGGGATCTACGACCGGGCAGGCGCGACGGTAGACGCCCTGACCTCCCCGTACCTCATGCGGCCGGACGGCTTCCTGACCTCCGAGGGCAGCGAAACCATCTGGGACCGCTCCACCCTATACAGCCTCCGGGGGATCTTCGCCTCCGGATATACCGAGAAGGCCTTCGAGCTTCTGAACCGGTACGTGGACAACCGGCTTCTGGGCGAGCGGGTGCCCTATGCCGTGGAGGCGTATCCGGAGGGCGGCCGCCGTCAGCTGTCCGGGGAGAGCGCCCTGTTCTGCAAGGTCATTCTGGAGGGCATGCTGGACCTGACCCCCGCCTCCCTCACCTCCTTCACCCTCAAGCCCACCCTCCCCGCCGGGCTGGATCACCTGAACCTGACGGGCATCCGCGCCTTCGGCGGCGTCTTCGGGGTATATGTGTCCTCCGACGGCTGGCAGGTGCGCCGCTCCGACGGAGAGCTGCTGGCGGAGGGAAAGAACGGGGAGCGCGGCACGGTCCGCCTGTCCTGATTCCGGCGCGTTATTCAGAACCATGAAGGAGAACCGATTATGAACATCACCGTCATGACCTACAACATCCAGCACGGCCACATCCACCTGTCCGACCCGGGCCGCATCGACCTGAAGGAAACCGCCGCCGTGATCCGGGACTGCGGCGCGGATGTCGTCGGCCTGAACGAGGTCCGGGGCCGGGGGGACCATCCCGACTACACTGCCCAGGTGGAGGAGATGGCCGCGTTTCTGGGCTTCCACTGCGTCTTCGGCCGGTCCATTTATGTGGGCGGGGACAACCCCTACGGCAACGCCGTGCTCTCCCGCTGGCCCGTCTCCGAATCGAAGGTGTACCATATTCCCGATCCGGCTCAGGCGCTCAGAGGACACAGATTCGAGCACCGGAGCATCCTCCGGGCGGCGGTGGATCTGCCCGAGGGGGGACAGTTTGCCGTGTTCAGCTCCCATTTCGGCCTGACGCCGGAGGAACAGCGGAACGCCGTGACCCTCGCCTCCGCCCTGACCGCCGCGGAGCACCTGCCCTTCGTCCTCATGGGGGACTTCAACGTGACTCCCGACGATCCGGTCCTTGAGCCGCTGGACGAGAGCCTGACCGTCACCCACGGATTTCTGGAGGGGCAGTTCAGCCACCCGTCCCACGATCCGAAGAACCGCATCGACTACATCTACGCCGCCCCCTCCGTGACCGTTCTCGGCGCGGAGATCCTCCCCGTGATCCCCAGCGACCACCGGCCCGTTCTGGCAAGGATCTCCTTCTGACGGCAGAGGCGCGCATTTCCCCTGTATATGTCCGAATAATCAACCTGAACCGCCGGGGAGCCGGATCCCGTTTCCGGGGATTCCGCACGACTTTTGAACAGCCTGTGGAAAACCCTGTGGGAAAAAGGATCCCGCCCTCCGGCCCTCTTCGTCCCGGCTGAAACCGGGCAGATCCGATCTGTATGAAATATCAGCCTTTCGATCCTGTCGCCATGTCTCCCGGCGCGCTGGCCGCCCTGTTTGACCGCCTGAGCCGGACGGCCTCCGAAAACGGCGCGCCGGATTATTGTCCCCTGACCAAGGAGCGCGCGGCGGCTCTTCTGTCGTCCCACGCATCCGATGCCGCCGGGGCGGAGCGGATCCGGGTGGTCTTGTGGGCCTCCGACGGGGATGCTCCCGGGGACGCGGCCGGACTGATCGCCGGGAACGCCTCTCCCGGGTCCGACATCGGATACGTCACCGTTCTGCTGACGGACCGGCCGGGCGGGGAAGGGGAGCGGATCCGGCGGGAGCTTCTGCGCGGCCTGACGAATAGCCTCCGGGCAATCAACCCCGGCCTGCGCAAACTCCGCTGGGTGTTCTACAACCCCGATCTGCTCCCTTGGCGGCTGTCCGGGCCCTTTTCCTCCTGCGTCCATCCCGGCGCGCCCGGGGTCATGGAGACCGATCCGGCCCGGGAGACCCTGCTCTGCGACGGATGGCGGGAGTTTGCTCCCCTGACCGCCTACGCGCGCCCGCTGGCCGACTACGAGATCCCGGAACCTCTGACCGCGAGGATGGAGGAGAACGCCGCCCGGGGCCTCTTCACGGAGCTGTACGATCCGGCGCTCCACGGCTCCTTTCTGCCGCTTCTGGACGCTCTGGGCAGTGACGACTGGCGGCGGGCGGTCCTCGGAAACGCGGAATCGGAGCGTCCCCTGCCCATGATGATTGCGGCGGACCGGAGCCCGGAGACGCTGGAGAAAAACGGCGGCCGGGGCTTTGTCTGTGGATTCGCGGGACCTCTGCGGCGGGAGGAGAACGGGCGCGGTTACTTCGCCGGCATCGGGATCCATCCGGACTACCGGTCACGGGGGCTGGGATCCTGCCTGTTCGCCGCTCTTTGCCGGGGACTGAAATCGGTCGGCGCGGACTACATGACCCTCTTCACCGGAACGGACGGCACGGCGTCGCGAATCTATGAAAAGGCCGGATTCATCCCCGCCGCCCGGTTCTCCGCCATGGAGAAGACGCTGACGTGACGAGAGCGGCCCTTCACGCAGGTAATCCGAAAGCAGAAATCCTGAAAAAACACAGAACAGACGCGGACCGCATTCCGATCCGCGCCTGTTTTTATGTGCGCTGTATTTGATTGTTCAGGGAAGCTGGCGTCCGATCCCGGCGATGCGGTCCGTGGCGTCCCGGAGATTCCGGATGGCCTCGTTCAGACCGTCGAAGTCGATGCCGTTCAGCTTGTCGACGGCCTCGGCCAGATCCTGCGCGTTGTCATTCGCCAGGGATCCCACCGCGCCGACCGCCTCCTCCGCCGAGTCGACCAGGGTCTGCACGCTGTCCAGCGCGGTTTCAGCCTGATCCACGATACCGAGGATCCGGGGTGCCAGCAGGACTCCCGCCGCCAGGACCGCCAGCAGGGTGACGATCAGCAGGATATGCGCGAAGGCCGTGATCCCCGCCCGGCGGTACGTCTTCTTCTGGACCTTCAGCAGCTCGGCCAGCAGCTCTTCCGCGCTCCGCCCGCCCGCCGTGTATCCGTTGTTCATGGTCAATTCCGTCCTTTCCGTCGATTGGTCCTTACATGGACCACCGGACCAGCTCCCATTTCGTCACGATCCGGTCTGCGTCCAGCGTCACCACCAGGGCCTCCATGTCGCTGTAATTCACCGCGCCCAGTCCGTAGACCAGCGTGTCCTCGGTGTCGTACCGGACGCCTCCGGTGAAATCCGGCTCCGCCGAGGTCTCGGGCCCCAGCAGCCGGAGCACGTCCGCCTCCGTCCAGCCCACCAGGTCGTAGTCCCGCATCAGGGAGCGCACCATGGTCTGCCGCCCCGTCTGATCCGCCGCGATCCAGTCCTCCGTGGAGAACGAAGTCCCGCCGCAGCCGGAGAGGAGGAGCAGGGCCAGAAGCGCTGCCGCGGTCCGTTTCACTCCGATCTTCATGGTTTACCGTCCCTTCTTCACGCTGTAGGCCTGCCGGACGCCGCCGTCCTCACTGCCTCCGACCTCCAGGAAGATCCGGTCTCCGGGTTCGAGGAAGAGCAGGTCCTCGGAGAACGCGGTCCGGAAGATGCCCGCGTCCGTCTTGAGGTAGACCACCGTCTCGCCGTTCACGACCACGTAGACGATTTCGTTCAGAACGGTTTCCTGATTCTCCCCGGCGGAGGCTTCGATCCGCGTCCCGTTCTGGGCCAGCGCGGCCTTGTAGAGGCGGAAGACCTCATCCTGGGTCGTGCTCGTCACCACGATGTTGTAGTTCTTCACGTTCACCATGGAATACATCTTGACGATGCCGGAGGCGTCCTTCAGCACCATGATGTACGTCGCCTCGCCGCCCACGTTGATGAGGGAGGGGAAGGAGGCGCGGTAGCCGTACTGCTGGACCGAGCCCTCCGCCGCGCTCATGGCCGAATACTCCTCCGCGCCCGCCACGGAGAAGAATTTGTACTCACCCGTCCGGCTGTTGGCCAGGATGAAGCCCACGTTGGCCTCGTCGCTGGCGGTGGAGGTGACGCCCGTGAAGATGTAGACGTCGTTGCCGATGATCTTGTAGCCGAAGTCGTCCGTGGTCACCACGCAGTTGACCTGGGAGAAGGCGGAGTTGAGATAGCCGCCCCGGAGCATGCCGTACCAGTCGTACTTGCGGCAGATGAGGTCCCCGTAGTACACGATGTCGATCCAGTCCGGGCTGTCGGCGGGGGCGTAGATGGCGCATTCGCCGGTCACCGCGTCCAGGGTCACCACCTTGTCCACGTCCATGGCTCCGAAGAGTCCCGCGTTGGGCTTCATGGTGGAGGCCACCCAGTAAGGATGTCCCGCGTCGTCCACCTCAAAGCAGACGGAGCCGAAGATGGCCGTGGGGTACGCGAACCGGAGCGCCCGGGTCAGGTTCTTCGAGAAGTAGGCGGAGGGGCTGTAGCGGATGTAGTCCCCGGTCAGCCGGACGAATTCCGCCTCGAACTTCACGGTGTCCACCTTGACGTAGCCCGGGATGCCCGCCTGACGGTTCTTCACCCATTTGAAGAAGGACTCGTATTCCAGCGGCGCCACCTTGTAGGGATGGGATTCCCCGGCGGCGTTCTGCATGGCGATCTGGGTATAATTGTAGGATACCTGATACTGGCTCACCAGGTCGGACAGGGTGCCCAGGGTCCGCGCGCCGATGATGCGGGCAGACGCCGTGTCCATGAGGGCGATGTCGGTGACGTATTCCGTCTCGGCGATGCCGGAGGAAAAGTCCTCCTCCTCCACCGTGATGAGGGAGGAATAGGTCTTCGCCCGGAACATCCGGGACCCGGCGATGCTTCCGACGATCAGGAACGCGACGACGGCCAGCCCGAGGATCCCCATGATCTTCGGGAACTTCGTCTTCGCGCCGTCCATGGAGGTCTGGAAGTCGATGGCGCCGGAGGGGAAGCGGACCGTCTCCGTGAACATCTTCCCGGTGATGGTGCCGATGACGAAATACGACGCCGTCACCACGATGCCGAGGAAGAACAGGAAGGTCCAGAACCCGCCGGAGTGGATGTTCATGGGGGGCAGGGTCACGTAATACACGATGGCGATCAGAACGAGAACCGCGATCAGATACAGGATCACCGGAAGAACCCGGCCGTTCTTCTTCGCCGCTCTCTTCTTCTGACGAAGCGTTTCTTTGTTCATGAAGATCTCCTTTCTCAATACGAATTCCACGGGGCTGTCGCATTAACTCCTGAAAATGGAGAAATGCGACAGCCTTTTTGTGATTCAAACGGTTTTGTCCTTCTTTTTCTCCTTTATCGAGGAGCCGCGCATAAATGCGCAAAAAGAAGCAAAAAGAGGTACTCTTTTGACGTCCTGGGTGTTCCGACCTCTGCCGGGTTTCATCAAAGATGAAACCCAGTCGGCATCAGGGCTCCGCCCTAAGAACTGGGGAGCTGCGCATCCCCGGCGACCGTTTTGTAAAAGGTCGATCAAAACTTTGAAATTGTTTTGCGACAGCCCGGTGATCCTGAAAGTCAGATTGACTGTCAGGACAGTCTAAATCCATGATTTAGACTGGAATTTGTATCAGTCAGACGGTTCGGTTTTCTATTGCCTGAGGGTATCATAGCATGAACCCCGGCTGCTGTCAAGGGAGGGGCGATTAAAGTTTGATGAGAGGCGGACAAAAAGCCCGGGACCTCCCGCCGCCGCTGTCTGCAAAGGGGCAGGAGAGTCCCGGGGGCTTTAGAAATTCGATTATTTCGAACTATGGATTATTTTTGTTATGGTTGCCTTTGGCAAGTTTACAGGTATGGTTGCCTTCGGCAGGTGATGAGCATTTCGGCAAGCCGGGGAAACGAGCGTCAGCGCTCAAAACGCGGCACAGCCGTTCTTCACTGTAAACGCGCGCAGCGTTTATCACTCCTTTACGCTTCCCCGTCCAATCCCAGCTTCTTCCGCAGGTACTGACCGGTGTAGGACTGCGGGATCTCCGCGACCTCCTCGGGGGTGCCTTCCGCGATGACCGTGCCGCCGGCGTCTCCGCCCTCGGGACCCATGTCGATGATCCAGTCGGCGCACTTGATGAGGTCCAGATTGTGCTCGATCACCACAACCGTGTTGCCGGCGTCCACCAGCTGCTGGAGAATGTCGATGAGCAGCTCCACGTCCGCCGTGTGCAGGCCGGTGGTGGGCTCGTCCAGCACGTATAGGGTCCGGCCGGTGGAGCGCTTGGACAGCTCCGTGGCCAGCTTCACCCGCTGGGCCTCGCCGCCGGAGAGCTGGGTGGAGGCCTGGCCGATCTTGATGTATCCGAGACCCACGTCGCAGAGCAGCTTCAGCCGGTTTCCGATCCGGGGGATGTCCCGGAAGAACTCCACGCCCTCGTCCGCCGTCATGTCCAGCACGTCCGCGATGGACTTGTCCTTGTACTTGACCTCCAGCGTCTCCCGGTTGTACCGCTTGCCGTGGCACACGTCGCAGGTGACATACACGTCGGGGAGGAAGTGCATCTCGATCTTTTTCACGCCGTCCCCTTCGCAGGCCTCGCAGCGTCCGCCCTTCACGTTGAAGGAGAACCGGCCGCCGGTGTAGCCCCGCATTTTGGCGCCGGTGGTCTGGGCGTACAGGTTCCGGATGTCCGTGAACAGCCCCGTGTAGGTGGCGGGGTTGGACCGGGGCGTTCGTCCGATGGGGGACTGGTCGATGGCGATGATCTTGTCCAGCGCCTCCGCACCCTCGATCCGGTTGTGATCCCCGGGGAAGGTCGCCGCCCGGTTCAGGGTGTGGGCCAGGGACCGGTACAGGATCGAATTGATGAGGGAGGACTTGCCGGAGCCGGAGACCCCCGTCACGCAGACGAAGCACCCCAGGGGGATCTCCACGTCGATATTCTTCAGGTTGTTCTCACGCGCTCCCACGATCCGGAGCTTTTTTCCGTTTCCCTCCCGCCGGACGGAGGGCACCGCCACGGACCGCCGTCCGGAGAGATAATCCCCCGTGACGGATTCCCGGCATTGTGCCACCTCCTCCGGCGTGCCGCAGGCGACGACCTCACCGCCGTGGATGCCCGCCCGGGGACCGATGTCGATGATGTAGTCCGCGGCCAGCATGGTCTCCTCATCGTGTTCCACCACGATGACGGAGTTTCCCAGGTCCCTGAGGCTCTTCAGGGTGGCGATGAGCTTGCCGTTGTCCCGCTGGTGCAGGCCGATGGAGGGCTCGTCGAGAATGTACAGCACCCCCGCCAGGGAGGAACCGATCTGGGTGGCCAGCCGGATCCGCTGGGCCTCGCCGCCGGAGAGGGTCGCCGATTTCCGGGCCAGGGACAGGTATTCCAGCCCCACGGACTGCAGAAAGCCCAGCCGGGATTTCAGCTCCTTCAGAATGTCCCGGGCGATCTGCATCTCCATGTCGTTGAAGGTCAGGGACTTGGTGAAGGTCAGGGAGTCCGTCACGGACATCATGCAGAATTCGTGGATGTTCTTCCCGCCCACGGTCACCGCCAGGGCCTCGTGGTTCAGCTTGGCCCCGTGGCATTCCGGGCAGTCCCGGTCCGTCAGAAACTGCTCGTAGTAGTCGGCTTCCCATCCGCCCGGTCTGGCCCGCTCCTCGATCATATGGACGATGCCGTCGAAGGTGGTGGTCACGTGGTTCACCCGGTTTCCGAAGGTCCGGTCCACGGTGAACTGGTCCGGAGAGCCGTAGAGGAGCACGTCCCGGGCCGCCTTGGGGTAATCCCGGATGGGCATGTCGAGGTCCGCGCCGTATTTCTCGATGGCGGCCTTCACCAGGGGACCGTTCCAGGAGGCCTCCTCCAGGGTCTTGAAGCCGTTGACCTGAATGGCGCCCTCCTTCAGGGACAGGGAGTCGTCCGGGATGATCTTCCGCGGATCCACGGAGCGCAGAACGCCCAGTCCCGAGCAGGTGGGGCAGGCTCCGAAGGGATTGTTGAAGGAGAACATCCGCGGTTCCAGCTCCGGGAAGGAGATCCCGTGCTCCGGACAGGCGTAGTTGGTGGAGAACTCGAATTCCCGCGGCTCCTCGTCTCCCCGGGGAACCGTCACCGCCAGAAGGGATCCGTCGGATTCACGGAGCGCCGTCTCCACGGAGTCCGTCAGCCGGGTTCTCAGATCGGGCTTCATCACCAGCCGGTCCACCACCAGCTCGACGGTGTGGCGGATATTCTTGTCCAGCGGGATGTCCTCGGACAGATCGTACAGGGAGCCGTCCACCCGGGCCCGCACAAAGCCGCGCTTTCTGGCGTCGGAGAAGATCTTCTCGTGACGGCCCTTCTTGCCGCGCACCACCGGGGACAGCACCATGAACCGGGTCCCCTCGGGCAGGGCCATGAGGCTGTCGAGGATCGTGTCCACGGAGGTCTGCCGGATCTCGCGGCCGCATACGGGACAATGGGGCACCCCCAGCCGGGCGTACAGAAGGCGCAGATAGTCGTAGATCTCCGTCACCGTGCCCACCGTGGAGCGCGGATTCTTGGAGGTGGTCTTCTGGTCGATGGAGATGGCCGGGGAGAGCCCCTCGATGGAATCCACGTCCGGCTTGTCCAGCTGGCCGATGAACATCCGGGCGTAGGAGGAGAGGGATTCCACAAAGCGGCGGTGTCCCTCGGCGTAGATGGTGTCGAAGGCCAGGGAGGACTTGCCGGAGCCGGAAAGGCCGGTGAACACCACCAGCTTGTCCCGTGGCACGTCCACGTCGATGTTTTTCAGGTTGTTCATCCGCGCGCCGCGGACGGAGATGTATTCAGGCATAGAAGGGGTACCTCGCATGATCGGTCGGCAGAGCGGACGGGGAAGTCTCCGGCCGGAGTATGTTCATTATAATAGAATTTAAAATTCTTGTCAATAGATTTTATAAAAATCCTTTGCGGAGATTCAGGAGTTTTTTCCCGGGGGAAATGTAAAGGACGGGGAAATGGGGAATGCTCCTCCTGACGCACGACAGTCGGATCGCGCAGTACGACGCGCCGTGTATTCTGACGGCCGCCTCTGCCCACTGTTCAAAACGGCGGGCTTTTTCGTTTATTGTCTTTGTCCGGCGGGCTTGGTCAGACTGTCCCGAATCACGGATTCGCCGGCGTATCCGTCCCG
>Ga0256405_10006284_pt1 | contig 19228 bp, 15 predicted proteins | sample RumenRJG_02DNA_FD_189096 | JGI IMG/M metagenome (GOLD analysis project Ga0256405, IMG submission 189096) | Bovine rumen microbial communities from Lethbridge, Alberta, Canada - RJG_02 | ecosystem: Host-associated > Mammals > Digestive system > Stomach > Rumen | place: Canada: Alberta... | reverse complement strand
GGCCAAAGACCGAAGCAGGTGCTTTTGTTGATACAGGGAAAAAGAATGAGAAAACACCACAGTCAGCAGAGAGGCTGCCGGCTGATGCAAGCGGAAGAGATGCGGTTCAGTTCAAAAAGTCGCGGAGCTTCTTGCTGCGGCTGGGGTGACGGAGCTTCCGGAGGGCCTTCGCCTCAATCTGACGGATGCGCTCACGGGTGACGTTGAACTCCTTGCCGACCTCCTCGAGCGTGCGGGTCCGTCCGTCCACAATACCGAAGCGAAGTTCCAGAACCTTCTTCTCTCTCGGGGCGAGGGTCTCGAGCACTTCTTCGAGCTGCTCACGCAGCAGGGAGAAGGAGGCGGCTTCCGACGGCTCGGAAGCATCCTCGTCTGGAATGAAGTCTCCCAGGTGTGAGTCTTCTTCTTCACCGATCGGGGTCTCCAGAGAGACCGGCTCCTGCGCAATCTTCAGGATATCCCGAACCTTCTCCACCGGCATGTCCATCTCCGCGGCGATTTCCTCGGCGCTGGGATCGTGCCCCAGTTCCTGCAGCAGCTGCCGGGAGACCCGGATGGTCTTGTTGATGGTCTCAACCATGTGAACCGGAATACGGATGGTGCGTGCCTGATCGGCGATGGCTCTCGTGATGGCCTGACGAATCCACCAGGTGGCATAGGTCGAGAACTTGTAGCCCTTGGTATAGTCAAACTTCTCCACGGCTTTAATGAGACCGAGGTTTCCTTCCTGGATCAGATCCAGGAACAGCATGCCGCGCCCGACATAACGCTTGGCAATGGAAACGACAAGACGCAGGTTGGCTTCCGTCATGCGGCGTTTCGCTTCTTCATCGCCTTCAGACATGCGTTTTGCCAGATCCAGTTCCTCCTCCGGAGTCAGCAGGGGAACCTTTCCGATCTCCTTGAGATACATGCGCACCGGATCATCCGTGGCAAAGCTGTCCAGCAGTGCGTCGGTATCGGTTACCTCTTCGGTGGGAACCTCTTCGACCTCACTGAGATCGTCCAGCTCCGGCAGCAGATCGTCATCCAGAACCGGCATCAGGTCGCCGCTTGCATAGTCGATGTCAATGCCGGCCTGCTCCAGCTGCTCATAGAACTTATCAATCGTTTCTGCATCCAGGTTCAGCTCATTCAGCAGATCCAGGTCCTTGGTGGTAAGCTTCCCGGCTTTCTTGCCTTTGTCAAAGAGCTCCTGCAGCCGAACCTCGGGCGGCCTGGTATCGACAGGACCCTCTTTCTTGCGGGGAGACTTTTTACGGCTCTTGATGAGTTCTGTCTCCTGCTGGCCGGCGATATCCGCGCCGGCTGCTTCCTCGATGAGCTTATCGGCCATGCTCTCGAGATCTTCTTCGGTCAGTTGCAGTTCGTCATTCATGGATGGTACCCCTTTCGTTCTCTGAGCCTGTCCCGCAGGGCATTGAGGTCGAGCTCGCTGCCTCCGGTGTCCAGCTCATGCTGTTCGCGTATTCTCACAATATAGTCCTGCAGGGCCCGCCGGCCGCTGGACAGGACTTCCGGTTTCTGAAGGATATTGACCAGAAGATTCATTTCCTCCCGGCTGAGCACGCCGGAAAGAGAAGAGATACTTAGCGTGCCGCCTTCTTCGATCTTCTGACGCAGAATGGTATAGATCCGGCCCAGTGCCTCGGAGGAAAACATCGCGGCTTCCGGCAGCCCGACCTCCTTCTCCAGCGACGGTTCCAGATAGAGCAGGCGGATCACGCCCTCTTCCGCTGCGGCAGAAACCGGGTTCCGGTAACGCAGCTCTCTGTCTGCTGGCTGCGCCATTCGTTCCGGACGGTTCAGCTCCTGCTCTTCCGTACGGGCGGCCTTTCGCAGAAGCTGCTTTCTGCGTCGCTCGACTTCCTGGATGACCGCATCCTGACCGACTCCGGCCTGCCCCGCGACCCGAATGGCGTATACTTCGCGCTCTACCGCACCCGGAAGGGTCGCAAGCAGGGCGCTGGCCTCTTTCAGGAAGGCAACCTTCTGATCGTCCTGACTCAGGTCATACTTCGCTGTCACGGCACCGAGGCGGTAATCCACCTGGTCCTCGGAACCCTCCAGAAGGTTTCGGAACGCGTCCGCACCGCGGGTCTTGATGTATTCGTCCGGATCCTTCGCACCGGTCATGCGCAGCACCCGGACCTTGAGGTCCAGCCGTTCCAGAATCCCGATTGCCCGCTGGGAGGCTTTGATCCCTGCTCCGTCGTTGTCATAGGCAATGATCACCTCATTGGTGTAGCGGCTGATAAGCCTTGCCTGCTCCGGCGTCAGAGAGGTCCCCAGCGATGCGACCGCCGAATCAAAACCGGCCTGGTGCAGCGCCACAATATCGATGTTTCCTTCTGAGAGAATGATATATCCGGCCTTGGACTTCTTCGCGAGATTCAGCGCGAAGAGGATTCGGCCTTTGTTGAACACAAGCGTGTCCTTGCTGTTGAGATACTTGGCTCTGGCGTCCCCCAGCGTCCTGCCGGAAAAGCCGATCACGTTCCCGCGTACATCGATGATGGGGAACATAAGCCGGTCCCGAAACGTACAGTAGAAGTCGCCGTCGCCTTTGCGGATCAGGTCTGCCTCGCTCAGCTCCCAGTCGCTGTAGCCCTTCTGACGCATGGCGGAAAGAAAGGCCCCGCTCCGCTCCGGCGCGAAACCGAGGCCGAAGCGTTTGGCAACGGCCGGCGAGATTCTGCGCCCGGCCATATAGTCGGTGCAGCGCTTCCCCTCGGGCGTGACAAGCTGCTCATAAAACCATCTGGCCGCGTCCCGGTTGGCCGCGAGCAGCCGGGAGCGTTTCTTCGCGTCCCGGTCAAAGGAATCCTCCGGCATCTGCATCCCGGCCCGCTTGGCCAGAAAGGCGACCGCGTCCGGATAGGAGAGGTTTTCGATCTCCATGATGAAGTTGATCACGCCGCCGCCTTTGCCGCAGCCGAAGCAGTGGTAAAACTGGCCGGCCGGATTTACCGCGAAAGACGGAGTCCGCTCATTATGAAACGGACAGAGCCCGAAGAGATTTGCTCCGCTCCGCTTCCCGAGAGAGACGTAACTGCCGACAACATCAACGATGTCATTGCGCTCCGTCAGTTCCTGAATAAAGTTTTCCGGAAAGGCCATGGCGTCCTCACAAACTCCTCTCTGGCCGACGGCTGCGTACAGCTGAAACTGTTACTTCACCGTCCAGGCAAACGGAATAAACCACTCACCGTATTTCTCCATCGCGTAGCCGTCGGTCATCCCGCTGATGTAGTCGCAGGCGGCCCGTTCGGGACCCTCCCGTTCCAGTACGCCAATGAAATCCGAGGGCAGTTTTTCCGGATGTGCGACATAGACGTCATACAACGCCGCGAGAATTCCGTCAACCTTGCTTTCCTCGGCTTTGGCCACGGGATTGACATAAATGTCGGAAAACATAAAGCCGTGAAAGAAGTTGAACAGCTCCTGCATCTCGTCGCTCATCCGCAGTACCCCGTCATGGCTGCTGCGGATCAGGTCCGTGATGAAACTGTTGATCCGCTCGGAATTGCGCGTCCCGCAGCCCAGACGGATTTTCTCCGGAACTTCTTCTTCCGTCAGAAGACCGGCCCGGATCGAGTCGTCCAGATCGTGATTGATATAGGCGATCCGATCGCAGAGCCGGACGCAGGTGGCTTCCCGCGTGTCATCCGGCGCACCGTGCGTATGGTTCAGGATGCCCATCCTGGTCTCATAGCAGAGATTCAGACCCTTTCCGCCGCTCTCAAGGAGATCCACTACCCGCAGACTCTGCTCATAGTGGCGGAAGCCGCCGGGATGAATCCGGTTCAGAGCGCGTTCTCCGGCGTGGCCAAAGGGAGTATGGCCGAGATCGTGCCCGAGCGCGATGGCCTCGGTGAGATCCTCATTCAGCTTCAGCGCCCGGCTCACGGTACGGGCCAGACGGCTGACTTCCAGGGTATGGGTCAGACGGGTGCGATAGTGGTCTCCCTCCGGCTGGAGGAAAACCTGGGTTTTGTGCTTCAGACGCCGGAAGGACTTGCAGTGGGTGATCCGGTCCACATCGCGCTGAAAGCAGGTCCGGATCTCGCACTCCGTTTCTTCCCGCTCTCGGCCGCGGGTTTCCGCTGCCCGCACGCCGTAAGGACCTACGAGCAGAAGTTCCAGCTGTTCACGTTCTTCTCTGGGATTCATGACTGTCCTCCTGCCTGCCGGGTCTGACGCATTACCGGATGAATCTTTCCGCCGCTGAGTTCCGTGATTTGTAAAGCCAGTGCGGAAGCGGCCTGTTCTTCCACCAGAACCGTCATGCTCACGTCTGTATCATAGCGAACATTCGTCAGAACGGCTCCGGCCGCAGAGACCATACTTTTCAGTTTCTCGCTCAGCCTGTACGGGCAGGAGAAGCTGAGTTCAATGAAGCTCCCGACCCAAAGGGTTCCGACTTCCGTAAGAGCCTGTTTAGCCGCTCCGGAATAGGCCCGAGAGAGACCGCCTGTCCCCAGCAGAACACCGCCGAAGTACCTTGTCACCACGCAGCAGAAGTTAAAAACCTCTTCCCGGCGGAACACTTCCAGCATCGGCATTCCGGCGCTGCCCTGAGGCTCTCCGTCGTCGGAGAAACGTTCCGGCCCCTCATAAAGACGATAGCACCAGCAGTTGTGCCGGGCATCGTGGAATTGCTTTTTGATCCGGGTGATGAAGTCCTTTGCTTCCTCTTCCGATTCCGCCGGAATAAGGTGCCCGAGAAAGCGGGAACGCTTTTCGGCAAGCTCCGATTCGCCCGGCCCGGCAGGCATCCGAAATCCTTCAGACATGACTCAGTTTCTCACCCCACATACCAGGCTATTCCCAATCTTCATGAGGCTCTGTCCATCCGGGAATAAACTGCCGGTATCTGCCGCAAAGTTCCGGCGTCAGTTCGGCCCGAACCCGGATCCCCAGATCCTCATAGTCCGCAGAGAGAATCTGAGCCTCGCGCCGGAGCACATCCAGCACGCCCGCGTCAGAATAGGGGAGAAGGAGCTCCGTCTCCCGGACGCCGTCGCGGAGCATGGTGCTCAGCCGCTCGGTGAGCACATCGGCTCCCTCACCGGTTTTGGCCGAGATACAGACAACGTCATCTCCGTGGGGCAGAATTCCGACGTAGAGATCGCATTTGTTGAACACGCGCAGGCAGGGCGTCTGCTCGGCGCCGAGCTGCTGCACAAGACGGTCTACGACTTCGGCCTGCTCTTCCCATTCGGGATTGGAGAGATCGATGACATGCAGCAGAACGTCCGCGTAGCGCAGCTCTTCCAGCGTTGCCTTGAACGCTTCCACCAGATGGGTGGGAAGCTTGCGGATAAAACCGACGGTATCGGAGAGCAGAATCTCCTGCCCCGGAGCAAGCGGAAAACGCCTGGTCGTCGGGTCAAGCGTATCAAACAGCCTGTCATTGGCCGGAATCGAAGACGCGGTCAGGGTGTTGAGCAGCGTGGACTTACCGGCATTGGTGTAGCCGATGAGCGCGACCAGCGGAAGGCGGTTCTTGAGCCGCAGACTTCGCTGGGTGCTCCGCTGTTTCCGAACCTCGGCGAGAGAACTCTGCAGGGCCTGAATCTTTCGGCGGATGTGGCGCCGGTCGGTTTCCAGCTGTGTTTCGCCGGGACCGCGCGTCCCGATGGGCGAACTGCCGCCGGAGGCGGTCTGACGCACCAGATGTGTCCACATGCCGGTCAGCCGGGGTAGCAGATACTGGTACTGTGCCAGTTCTACCTGGAGCTTTCCTTCCCGCGTTCTGGCGCGCTGGGCAAAGATGTCCAGAATGAGGCCGGATCGATCCAGAACTTTGATCCCGAGATCCTCGGACAGAACCCGCATCTGAGAAGGGGAGAGCTCGTTGTCAAAGACCGCGAGATCGCAGTCGTTCAGCGCAATCAGCGCTTTCATTTCCGCGACCTTCCCGTCGCCGATGAAACTGCGGGGATCGGGAGACGGCCGGTTCTGAATCAGCGTAACGATGACCTCGCCGCCGGCGGTTTCGACCAGGGCTGCCAGCTCTTCCATGGAGCTGTCCGAGGAGCGCTCGGCGCGGTCCATGCTGAGCGCGTTCAGCCCGGCCAGAATCGCACGTTCTTTTCTGGTTTCTGTGCTTTCTACGGAAATCAGGCCTGCCTTTCAAATGAACATAATTCATCCATCATATATCATGCAACTATCTAACCAATTATATATACACCAAAAACAGTAGTTTGTCAATAACAATCGAGGACAGAAACAAAAACAGAAATAAAAAAGCGGCTCCAGAGAGCCGCTGAGAAAAACCGGGTCAGGCGATGTCTTCCACAACCTTGCTGGGAGGGGAGAGAAGCATTTCAGGGTGTTCGAACATGTAGCGGTAGGCAAGAAGCATCTGGGCCCAGTAATGGCCGTCAACGATGCCCTCATCCAGAACAAACTTACAGTCGACATATTTTTTGTCGACCATCTCGCCGCGGCGGTTGAGCTCGTAGGCATGCCGTTTTGCGCCGAAGGCAATAAACGCGGGAAGCGTACCAAAATTGTAGATGTGGTGATAGATCGGCCCGATGCGAAGTGAACCGAGATCGGTGATAATCATGGAACCGTGAAAGGGACTTACATTCAGCAGGGACATCGGTATCCAGCCGAAATAATCCATGACCCGAAGAATCATGAGCGCGAAGCGGATCAGAAAACGGGGGAGACGGGCGACGGTATCCGCGAAGTCTTCGGTGCCGTTGTTATCTTCGCTGGACTTGATCTCGTCAATCTTTTCGTTCATCTTGCGATACACATCAAGGATGGTATCGGTCGGCTCAAAGACGACCTTGATGGTGGTTTCCGTGGCGTCGATGCTGAGCGCGCGCTTGACCGTCATGACGACTTCGATGTTGTTCCGGGCATAGATCCTTCGACCGACAACAAAACGGTTGATCCCCGGCATTCTGGAAATCCCGCGGATATAGGCGGCAATCAGAAAATGCAGAATCCCGATGCCCTTATAGCCCTCCACACGGAGTTTCCGGAGCATGCGGTCGAGCTGGGTAACCTCAAAAGCTTCCTCATAATGGATGTAGCGGTCGTTGCGCTGGGGCATGATAAAGGGAATAAATTTCGCAAAACCGGGCAGAGAGCGAAGCAGGCGCCCTTCTTTCCGGTCGCCCATACGGCGACGGCGGGCTGTAGCCATAACATGTCCTCCTGAAACAGTTAAAATTTTAAAAGCAATTACATGATAGCACAAATGACAGGAAACACAACTTAATTTTTGTGCCTGAGACGGCGGATATCGGTGCCGTAGAATGGCAGTTCCAGAAACTCACCGTGGATGCGGGAGCAGATCTGAGGCGTGTAGCGCCGGGAGAGCTCTTCGTCGGAACAGTTGGTGCTGATGATGGTTCTCCGGCTTTCGTTCAGGCGGGTGTTGATCAGGGTATAGAGCGCGCTGACGGACATCGGCGTGACCATCTCGGTTCCGAGATCATCGAGGATCATCAGATCACAGGAAAGCATGCGTTTCACCCGGACCGAGGCAGCTTCGGCTTCCTCCGGATCACGTGAGAATTTCTGCCGCTCAAAGGCCTCCAGGGCGACGGAAGCGGAGTCGTAGCAGACGGAATAGCCCTTCCCGGCGACAACACGGGCGATACAGGCGGAGAGATAGGTCTTCCCGAGGCCGGTGTCCCCGCGCAGCAGAAGATTGGAGGAGACATCGGGGAAACGGTCTGCGAACTTTTTGCATCCGGCAAAAACGACGGCCATGGCCTCTCTGGGGACACAGCCCGAATCAGGCTCCGGAGTGTCGGGGTAAAGACTCAGGTCAAAATGATCAAACGACTCGTCGCCGTTCTTCAGCAGGCCGGAGAGCTCCTTTGTCATCTCCAGATTATAGCGCCTGCGGAGACAGTCACAGACTTCCGTCCCGTTATAGCCAGTATCGTGGCAGACCGGGCAAGAAAAAATCTCGTCCAGCCAGTCAATGGCGTATCCGTTCTCTGTCAGAAGCTCTGCCCTTCGCATCTGAAGATCAAGGTTGCGGTCCTGAAGCTGTCGGATCTGCGCCTGAAGATCGGAGGGTTTCAAAAGCGTCAGACGGACCAGTTCCGCCATATGGGAGCGCAGCGTGAGATCGATCTGTTCCAGTTCCGGAATCCGGTGATACGCCTGATCGATCCGGCGCTGCCGTTCGGCCTGATTGGCTTCCCGGTCCTTCTCCAGCGCGGCGCGGGCAAGGGAAAGAAGCTTTCCATCATAAGTCATAGCGGTTCTCCTGTCAAATCCGGTTTACTTTGTCCCAGAGACTGCCGATGCTCTCCGCCGGGCGGGAATCCGTGCCGCCGGCAGAACGGGGCCTTGCGGGGCGGTCTTTTTCCTGAATCTCAGCCAGCGTATGCAGGCCCTTTTCGTTCCAGCTCATAAGAATCTTGTTCATGTACGCGGGGCTGAACTTGCGGGTGTTGGTGACCGTCTTGTCATAGGCCAGGGCGATTACGTCCGCCGGGAAACCCCAGTTCAGCCATTGCTCCACATAGCGGCGTTCGGTATCCGTAAAGTCCCGGTCAACGATCTTCATAGCGGCCTTGATGTCGCCTTCCTGACTGCGCCGTTCTCTGGCGGAGCGGATATAGCGCTCGGCAGACTCAAAATCCGTGATGCCGCGTTCGGCCCAGACACGGGCTTCCAACTCGAACGCGCGGGCGGAGGGGCGGCGGCGTTCACCGTACTTCCAGCGGTAAAGTTCCGCGACGAAGTTCATCAGCTCCATCACAACCTCCGGGGGGAGATCCAGATGGTCATAGATCCCGAGAAGCTTGATGAGATCGGGCGTGCTGAGTGGACGGCCCATGATAAGCTGGGCTTCCGAGATCAGCGCGGCAAACGCGCTGTCGCTCTCCTTGCGGGCGCGGACATCGGAGGCGGTATAATCCGGCAGTTCGGGACGCTCTGACAGGGAAGGAGACTTTTCGGAGACAGCGTCCGGAACGGTTTCCTCCCCGGACACGGGGACCGGCTGCGACAGCGGAAGCAGGCCGAGCATTTCCAGGCGCTCCATCGCCTCGCTCAGGCGCTGCTTCGGAAGGTAGAGCTCGCGCGCAATATGGTCCCGATCCTCCATGCCGCGGCGGCAGAGGTACAGATACAGCAGGGCCGCGTCGCCGTCCCGGAGGCCGATGATCAGGTCTGCCGCCCTGAGAGAAATCAGTTTTTTCTCATCCAAATCGTACATTTTTCACCAGAACAGGAATAATTCACAAATTGTTATTGTGGAGAACATATTATAACATTAAAATTATCTTGTCGCAATAGGGAAGAATGTGCTATAATCATTCAGTATGACTCTTTTCCAGTCAGCAGGAGTATGATTATGATGGAATTGCTTTCCCCGGCGGGATCTCCGGAAGCCGTCATTGCCGCCGTACAGAACGGCGCGGATGCGGTTTATCTCGGCCTTGGGGATTTTAATGCCCGACGGGGCGCCCATAACTTTACACCGGAAGAATTTGAGAAGGCGGTCCGCTATTGCCACCTTCGCGCCTGCCGCGTCTATGTGACGCTGAATACCCTGGTGAATGACCGGGAAATGACCGCCGCCCTCGCGGCGGCGAAGCTGGCTTCGGACAAGGGGGCGGATGCGATCCTGGTACAGGACCTTGGCCTTGCGCGGGTGATCCATGAGGCGCTTCCGGACATCCCGCTGCATGCCAGCACCCAGATGAGCATCCATAATCTCGCGGGCGCGGAAGCGGCCGCACAGATGGGCATCACCCGCGTGGTACTGGCCAGGGAGCTGAACCTGGAAGAAATCCGCTTTATCTCTCAGCATGCCAGCGTGGAAACCGAAGTCTTTGTGCACGGAGCGCTCTGCTTCTGCCACTCCGGCCAGTGCTATCTGTCGGCCATGATCGGCCGGCGCAGCGGAAACCGCGGCATGTGCGCGCAGCCCTGCAGAATGCAGTATTCCCTCGGCGGAAGAATGGACGATTATCCGCTGTCCCTGAAGGACAACTGTCTGGTGGACCGGCTGCAGGAGCTGGAAGACGCCGGCGTGAGCTGCGTCAAGATCGAAGGTCGGATGAAACGTCCGGAATACACCGGAATCGTCACGGGCGTCTACTCCAAGGTCCTGAAGGAGAAACGCAAGCCGTCTGCAGACGAGATGGCGCTTCTGGAGCGCGTCTTCTCCAGACAGGGCTTTACACAGGGCTATCTGAATGGTGACAAGGCGGATATGCACGGCGTCAGGTCGGAAACCGACGATGACCTTGACCGGCTCTATGCGGATGCCAGGCGTGCCTACAGCGACGGGGAGCTCCGCCGTGTTCCGATCCATTTCTACACTCTTGTGGAAAAGGGAGAGAACGCGAAAGCGATCGCTTTCGACGACGACGGAAACCGCGCGGTGGCGATGGGGCCCGTTCCGGAACGTGCAAAGCGCCAGGGGGTCACAGCCGGTTATATTGTTGAGCAGATGTATAAAACCGGGGGAACACCGTTTGCGGTGGTTGAGAATCAGGCGAAAGCGGATGAAGGCCTCTTCCTGCCCGCGTCGGAGATCAACGAACTGAGAAGGAAGCTGATCTCTGAGCTCTCGGAGAGAAGGATGACGCCGAAGGCCAGAACAGGCAAGCCTATGCCGCCCCTACCGGAGAGCAGGATCCAGAGAGGGGAGCCGGCGGCGATCTTCCAGGTCGCCACGGAAGAACAGCTTGCTCCGGAACTGGCAGAGCTGCGGCCGGGATATCTTTACGCGCCAGCGCTGCTGATGGCGGAGAAGTTTGAACGAGTGATGCCGTTCCTGACAAACGAGACCGTCCCCGTGGCGGTGCTGCCGCGCGTGATTACGGACGATGAGGCGGAAGAGGTTTACCGTGCTCTGGAGAAACTGGCGCAGAACGGCGTAAAGGAAGCACTGGTCGGAAACATCGGACATGTCGCACTGGCAAAGCGGGCGGGGATGTCCGTCAGGGCGGATTTCGGCATGAACGCGTTCAATTCCTATACGCTGGATGTCCTGCGCTCCGCGGGCTTCCTTTCTGCCACCGCGTCCTTTGAGCTCCGGCTTTCTCAGATCAGGGATCTGAAAAAGCCGCTGGACACGGAAATGATTATTTACGGCCGCCTGCCCGTGATGGTTTCCGATCAGTGCGTGATCCGGCAGAGCGCCGGAAAATGCAACTGCCAGATCCCGGGACAGCTTTCCGACCGGACGGGCTCGGTGTTCCCGGTGGTGAAGGAATTCGGCTGCAGGAATGTAATCTACAACGCCCATAAGCTTTTCCTTGCGGATAAGCGCAGCGACCTGCTCAGCGCCGGGCTCTGGGGACTCCGCCTGATGTTTACGACGGAGAGCGCCAGAGAATGTGCGGAGGTGGCCAAATCCTATCTCGGTCTGAACGATTATCAGCCCAATATGCTGACGCGAGGACTGTATTATCGAGGTGTGGAATGAGAAAAAAAGACATCGTGCTCGCATCCGCGTCTCCCCGCCGAAGCGAGCTGATGCATATGCTCGGGTTTTCCGATGTGATCATTCACCCCGCGGAAGGGGAAGAGCATCCCCCGAGAGGGGCCACGCCGGAAGAGACCGTCAAGGCGCTCTCACGGGCCAAAGCGGAAGAGGTTGCGGCGCTGGTTGATCCGGATGCTCTCGTGATCGCGGCGGATACGATTGTCTGGCTGGACGGGGAGATCCTGGGAAAACCGCATTCGCGGGAGCAGGCGTTTTCCATGCTGCGGAAACTGTCCGGCCGGGATCACGAGGTCTATACCGGCGTCACGGTGCTGGACAAAGAAGGTGAGCTCTGCGAAGCGGAGCGCAGCGTGGTCCGTTTCCGGAAGCTTTCCGATGAGGAGATCCGGCGCTATATTGCCACCGGAGAGCCGATGGACAAGGCCGGAGCCTACGGCGCGCAGGGGAAAGGCGCGCTGTTTGTACGGGCGATCGAGGGAGACTTTTTTAATGTAATGGGCCTGCCGGTCTGCAGGCTCGGACAGATGCTGGCAAAGAAGGGAGTACCGATCCTTTGAAGGACTATCTGAGAAAAAATGGAATACGGGTCGGGATCATTGTTGCGGCGGTTGTCCTGATCATCGGACTCGGAGCCGCGGCAAGAGGCGGACGCATCGGCTTTGTTCAGAACGCACGCGGCACTGCGTCAGCGCCGCTGCAGAAGGTGCTGAGCTCCGCAGCCAACTGGTTCGATACCATTTACGGATATCTGTATGAGTACGACTCGCTGATGGCGGAGAATGAGTCCCTTCGCTCCCAGCTGGCGGATGCCCAGCAGTCTGCCCGTGACGGCATCGAAGCCTCGGAGGAAAATGTACGCCTTCGGGAGCTGCTGAATCTTCGCGACAGACACTCGGATTACGTTCTGGAATCCAGCAAGGTGGTTCTCTGGTCCTCTTCCAACTGGTCGTCTTCTTTTACCATCAGCAAAGGGGCCAGGAGCGGGATTGAATATGGAGACCCGGTGATCACGGAGTACGGCGCCCTGGTGGGGCAGATTACGGAACTCGGCGAGACCTGGTCGACGGTCAGCACCCTGATCGATGTCGATATGAGCGTGGGCGGAACGGTTGTTTCCACAGGAAGCTCCGGCATGGTAGTGGGTGAATACTCGCTGATGAAACAGAAAAGGGCGAAGCTCACCTTCCTGGCCGACGGGGCCCAGATCTTTGTCGGCGATGAGGTTACGACCTCCGGCTCCGGCGGCGCGTTTCCGGCGGGGCTGGTGATCGGAACGGTGACCAATGTCCAGACGGAGGCCGGCGGACAGATCGAGTACGGAATCGTAGAGCCCCAGGCGAATCTGGACTCGCTGGTACAGGTATTTATTATCAAAGACTTTGATGTGGTGGAGTAGAGCTTGAAGACCATTATTCCAAAAGATTTTCTTGAAAAGATCAATGTCGGCAAGGTTCTGCGATACGCCGTCTATCTGGTGGTTCTGCTGGTGATGCAGAATATTCTGTTCACCCAGCTGAGAATTCTCGGCGCCTGCCCGATGTTCCTGCCGGCGGCGGCCGTCGCGATGGGAATGTTCGAGGGCGCCACATGGGGACCGCTGTTCAGCCTGATCCTGGGGATTTTCGCGGATATGGCCTTCGTGGAAAACACCATCTTCTTCACCCTGGCGTTTCCGGCGATCAGCTTTGCATCGGCCTTTGTCTCCAATTTTTTCATCAACCGTCGTTTTTTCGCCTATATGGGCGCAGCAATCCTCGGACTGCTTGCTACAGCCGGAGGGCAGCTGCTCAAAACCGCGGCGTCCGACACCTTTTCCATGGTGATGGTAACGACCGCGCTCCTGCAGACGGCCTGGTCCATTCCCTTTGCGGTTCTGGCCTATTTTCCGCCTGCACGTCTGAGCAGACTTGAGTAAAGGAGTCATTCGTGAAACATCTCGTAAAACCCGGCAGAGTCGCGGCTATGGTTGTGCTGGTCGTCCTGATCCTCGTGATCTACCTGACCTTCCTGTATCGCCTTCAGATCATCGAGGGGGAAAAATACTACAACCAGAGCAACGAAATAACCAATACGGAGCGGACCGTTACCGCGGCAAGAGGAAACATTCTTGACCGCTACGGCCGGATCATGGTCAGCAACAAGGAATGCTATAATCTCAAGGTAGATAACGTCAAGCTGTTTGCAAACGAAGATCCGAACGCGGTGATCCTGGAGCTTGTCCACATGGTGGAGGGCTTCGGAGACCATTATACCGACGACCTGCCCATCAGCAGAACGCCGCCGTTTGAATATGACGAGAATATGACGGATATCCAGCGCACCATGCTGAAGGCCTACTTCGTCCGTCAGAAGCCGGACGGGCTTGCGGAAAACCCCAGCGCGGTTGAACTGCTGAGCTTCATGCGCACCCGTTACAGCATCGACAACAGCTATTCCAGCGAAGAGATGCGCATCATCGCGGGGGTTCGCTACTCGATCAATGTCCGTTACGCGGTCAACACGGCGGAATATCTGTTCGTGGAAGACGCCAGTATGGAGCTGATCTCTTCCATTATGGAGAACAAGCTGGTCGGTATTGAGGTTCAGCGCGCTTATATCCGCAATTATGAGACGGAATACGCGGCACACATCCTCGGTTACACAGGACTGATGACCCAGGAGGAGTATGAACGCTATTCGCTGCTGAACTACGCCAATGACGCCATGGTCGGCAAGGACGGCGTGGAATACGCCTTTGAGGAATACCTACACGGCAAGGACGGCATCGTGAGCGAGACGCAGAACAACGCCGGCACGGTTCTCAGTACCGTCTACATCGAAGAACCGGAACCGGGCGCGCATATCTATCTGACCATTGACAAGGTACTGCAGGAGCAGACGGAGCGTATCCTGAACAACACGGTCAACACCATGATCCTGAACCGTAATCAGGAGCGGGCCGAAGGCCTCGAGCGCGGTGACTATGATCCTGAAATGAAGGACGAGATCACCGGCGCTGCCGCGGTCGTGGTGAAGGTCAACACGGGCGAGCCGCTGGCCATCGCAAGCTGGCCCACCTACGACGGCGCGAGCATCATCGAAAAGTATCAGGAACTGATGGAAACGCCGAACGCGCCGCTCTTCAACCGCGCGCTGATGGGCGCCTACGCCCCGGGTTCGGCCTTCAAGCCCTGTGTCGCGACAGCGGTTCTGACGGAAGGCCAGATCAACACGGAGTATAAGATCAAGTGCGAAGGCGTCTTCACCAAGTACGCCGCCGAAGGATACGCGCCTGAATGCTGGATCTGGAACAGCGTCAAGGGCGAGCATTATACACATCCCGAGGAGAACGTCACAACGGCGCTTCGCGACTCCTGCAACTACTTCTTCTATTCCGTCGGCCACGATCTCGGTATTGACAAGATGGGCGAATACGCTCATGCCTACGGCCTCGGCGTCAGCACGGGCATCGAGCTGGTCGAGACCCGCGGCAACATGTCCAACGAAGCAAACCACTCGGACTACACCGGTACCGTGTGGCGCATCGGTGACACGATGCAGGCCGCCATCGGACAGTCGGACAGCATCTTTTCCCCGCTTCAGCTGGCGGAGTACTGTGCGACGATCGCAAACTCGGGACACCGCTATTCCGCTTCCATCCTGAAAACGGTCCGCAACTATGACTACAGCAAAAAGATCTATGAGCGTGAGCCGGAGGTCCTGAACACCATCCGCTCGCCGGAATACAACTGGCTGGCGATCCATGAAGGCATGTACATGGTTCTGAACGACTGGATCAATGAGCCGAACGCCATCGTCTGGACGGCCTGCCCCTGGGTCTGCGCGGGCAAGACCGGAACCGCACAGAAAGGTGAGAAGATCACCAACGACGGTATTTTTATCTGCTACGGCCCCTACAGCGATCCGGACGTCGCGATCGCGGTGGTCGTGGAGCGCGGCGGATCCGGTGCAAACGTCCAGCGTATTGCAAGACGCATTATGGACGCATACATCAACATCTGCAGCTACTCGGATTCTTCGGAAGATGAAATGACGCTGCTGAGGTAGCCGAACCCGGACCCCGGACTGAGACCGGGGACGGACAGGCTGCTCTCCGGCGATCCCGAAGATCCTGACGGAGGAACAGAACGATGCTGATCAATGAGAATAAGGAACTGCGGCGCTTCTGCCGTTTCGCTCTGATCAATCTGCTGATCTGCCTCGCGGCCTATCAGCTCCTGATTTCCAATGAGCTGGTGAATACCTATGACGCATTGTGGAGCGGAGCGGAGTACAGAAACTATCTTTGGGTTGTTGAGATCGGCCGCTGGCTCTGGCCGGCCGTGGGCGTTGCCCAGATGAACATCTGCCCCGAGCCGTCTACTTCGATCCTGGCCCTTTCCTTTTTTGTCCTGGGAAGCTGTACCGTGGCTTTCTGGTTTGGACTGAAGGACTCGGCCAGGGGATACCTGCTGGTTCTGACATCCCTGATCAGTACGGCCGTATGTGCGGACCTTTCGCATCGTTATATGTCACCGGTCTTCGGGCTTTCGTTTTTGCTCAGCGTGCTGGCAGCCTGGCTGCTCAGCAGGGAAAAGCTCCTGTCGTGGCTGGCCTCGGTGCTCTGCCTGACCTTTGCGCTCGGCCTTTACCAGGCCAACATCGGCTGCGCCTGTGTGCTGGTCCTGATCTGGCTGATCCGGCTTCTGCAGGATGGGGCGGAGACGGGGAAGGTTTTCCGTTTTCTCGGCAGAACCGTCTCGTCGTTTCTCTGCTCCTTCATCCTCTACAAGCTGATCTGGGATCTTGCTCTGAAGCTTTGCCGCGTGGAGGCGGCATCCTATCGGGGCGGGGGAGATGCCTCGGTGCTGAAGATTGTCATATCTCTTCCGGTTTCAATCAAGAATGCTTATCTGGAATTCTATCGTTATTTCTTTGAAAACGAACTAAAGTATCATGTCTATCAGCGGCTGGCGCCCTTCCGGCTGATGCTGATCTGTCTGACGCTGGTAAGCGTGATTCTCATCGGAAGAAAGCTTCGGTCCCGGCCTCTGGGGGCGAAGCTGAGCGCGATTTGCTGTCTGCTGCTGATTCCGCCGGCTGCGAATGTGGCACAGATTCTTGCGGTGGACACCCTCGGGACGTCCATCCAGATGACCCTGCCGATGGCGACGGTGTTCCCGTTCCTTCTCTGTGTGGCCGATCCTGTCCCGCTGATGTCTCAGCCCGGCGCGAAGAGGAACTGGCTGGGACTGGTTACCGGCTTTCGTACCCTTTGCATGCTGGTTCTTCTTGGCGGCAGCCTGATGATGATTTCGACCGATCAGCATGTGATGCTCAAGAGCAGAGAAACTGCGGTTTACATGATGAACCGGATCGTAGCGGACCTCGGGGAAGACACCAATCCCGAGGGAGGCGTGTTCTTTATCGGACGCCCGGCGGATAATCCGATTTTCCTGAAGGATCAGCTTTGGGAGCGGTCAAACGACTATGCCCACTATGGTGAGTTCTGGCTTGGCGGAAGTATGACGATTCAGTCCTACTTTGGCTATGTCCGAGACACCGGTGTTCTGCTTACTTTTAACTGGGACGCGGACACATGGAACGAGATCGAAAACCGTGAGGATGTGAAAGCGATGCCGGTGTACCCGGATGAGGGATACATCCGTAGAATCGGAAACGCCATGGTGGTAAGGCTTTCCTGATGATACGTTATACTGCTTAACGGTATTGTTTGTCGTGTGAGGTATATCTCTCCGCCTGCGGCGGGAAGATATAGAGGCAACGCATTTCGTTAAAGAATATAACACGGATCTATACTGACAGATAACGAGGATGAAGAGATGGGCCGTTCCAATCAATTCGAAGCAAGACGCTTCTGCCGCTTTGTATTTTTCAATCTGATTGCATGTGTCATCGCCTATCTGCTGCTGATTTCGCATGAACTGACGAATACCATCGACGGCATGTGGAGCGGAGCAGACTATAGAAACTATACATGGGTCATACAGATCGGAAGATGGTTCTGGCCGGTGGTCGGAATGTCGCAGATGAATGTCTGCCCGGAACCGTTTACTTCGGTTTTTGCCCTGATCATGTATGTTCTGGGGAGCTGTGTCGCTGCATGGTGGTTTGACCTGAAGGACTCTCTGAAGGGGTATCTGATGGTGGTCACTTCCCTGGTAACCACAGCGGTATGCTCCACACTGACCTTTCGCTATACCTCGCCGACGTTCGCGATGGCATACATGCTGAGTGTTCTGGCGGCATGGCTGCCGAGCAGGGATAACTGGAAGAACTGTCTGGCGTCGATGACCTGTCTGGTGCTGGCACTGGCCCTGTATCAGTCGAATATCGGCTGTGCCTGTGTGCTTGCCCTTCTCTATATCATCCGGCTGCTGCAGGAAGATGACGACTGCAAACGCCTGATCCGCTATTTCTGCAGATTTGCGGTATCCCTGCTCAGCTCCTTTATCGTCTACAAGATCATCTGGGACCTGAGCCTGAAGATCTGTCATATTCAGGCGGTGGATTATAAAGGAGCAGACAGCGTGACGGTCGGGAAGATCATCACCGGGTTCCCCGGAAGCTTTCTGAGCACGTACCGGGAGTTCTTCCGTTTTTTCTTTGAAAATGAACTCAAGCACAGCATCTATCAGAGGCTGCTGGCCTTCGGCGTTCTGCTTGTGGTCCTGTTTGCCGTCACGGTGATCCTCGGCGGACGAAAGCTGAAGGGGAAGCCGGCGGGGAGATGGGGACTGGCTGCGGCTTGCCTGCTGCTGATTCCGCCGGCGGCCAATATCGCGATGATTCTGGCGGTGGATGCAGGAGAAGCGGCCATCCAGATGACGATGCCTATGGCGACGGTATTTCCGTACCTGCTCTGTGTGACGGACATCGGAGACTGCAGAAGCCGACTGTTCAAAGCTGTTGACCGGCTTCGGATCGCAATGGTGCTGCTTGTGCTGTACGGGAGCTTCCTGATGGTATCGGTGGATCAGCACGTCATGCTGAAAAGCCGGGATAACGCAACGGCAATGATGAACCGGGTTGCCGTAGAGATCGGAGAGGATCAGAACCCCGAAGGCGGTTTCGTTTTCGTCGGGAAAATCGCGGACAATCCCAATTTCCTCAAGGATCAGCTGTGGGATCGTGCCAATCAGTACGCCAGGTACGGCGATTTTCACATTTTTGTCTTATGGGATAATCGCGCGAACTTCTCGTATTTCGGCCTGCTGCGGGACAGCGGCCTGAACATGACTTATAACTGGGATAATGGCTACTGGGGCGACCTGATCCGGACCGAAGAAGTGCAGGAAATGCCGCTGTATCCGGATGACGGATATATCAAAAAGATCGGCAATACCATTGTCGTCAAGTTTGCAGATATTGAAGAAAAGGAATCATAGACCTATGACGGAGTTCCATGCGGATGATTACGGGCTGTTTCTTGAACAGAGTGAACGCATCCTGGCATGCTTTGAACACGGCGTCCTGAACGGAACCAGTATCATCTCCAACGGACCCGAACTGGATGAATGCCTGAAGGAACTTCCGGATGAGGGGATGCAGTTAACGGTCCATCTGAACCTGATGCAGGGGCAATGTCTTGCTCCGGCTGAAGAAGTTCCGCTGCTGGCAGATGAGAAAGGACAGTTTTATGTCAGCTTCTCACGACTGCTTTTTTCCGGGCTGACGGGCAACAGAGAATCTTATAAACGGCAGATCAAGGCGGAATACCGGGCACAGATCCGGAAGCTTCTGCCCCTGTTCCGACAAACCGGACAGGAACTTCGG
>Ga0256405_10006283_pt1 | contig 19229 bp, 19 predicted proteins | sample RumenRJG_02DNA_FD_189096 | JGI IMG/M metagenome (GOLD analysis project Ga0256405, IMG submission 189096) | Bovine rumen microbial communities from Lethbridge, Alberta, Canada - RJG_02 | ecosystem: Host-associated > Mammals > Digestive system > Stomach > Rumen | place: Canada: Alberta... | reverse complement strand
TGGCTTCCAGTCGTGAAAACGTCTTGTCGAAAACGCATGCTAGCATGCTACACGCGTTTTGTGCTTGTAACTATATACGTTAGCCGCTCTCGCGGCAGCACAAAACGAGTGTTTTCGCAAGCCGTTTTGCTCCTTTGCGCCATTTTCAATATAAAATCGGTTATAATGCGTTTGCCTTGCCGCCTGCCACCCAGTGCCCTTACAATCCCTAGCACAAAGTGATATAATGATAGTATGGAAATTAACGCAAAACAGAGAAAACTTTTGGAACGAAACGCCCAGCCTTTGAGCCCGCTGGTTCAGGTGGGCGGAGCCGGAGTCACCGAAAATCAAATCGCACAGATTTCACGACTTTTGGGTGAGCACGAGCTTATCAAAGTCAAATTCAATGAGTTCAAGGACGAAAAGCACGAGCTGAGCAGTGAAATTGCCGAAAAAACACAGTCAACTGCAGTCCGCCTGATTGGAAACGTGCTGATTTTGTACCGCCCGGCCAAAGAAGAAAAAGACCGCCAGTTTGAAAAAGAATTGAACAAGCTGGCAAAATAAAAGCAATTAACAGAATGAAGAATAATTAACTTTCGTTAGTTAATTTATTCCCGTTCAGAACAGCTTCAATCAGCTTACCTTTTTTGTAGACGAGTTTGAGCGAAAAGAACGGCGCATTTTCTCGGAGCAATCTAAAGAAAATCTTGTCGCCTTCCCAAAGCTCCAGCTCGTCAATTTTGTCTATAGGATACCATTCAAGCTTTCCTTCGTCACAATCAATTATATCACCATGAAAACTATCGGTCGTAAATAAATGCATATATTCGGCAGGCTCATCATCAGAAACAAAAGTTACGATGCCACGAAATCTAAAACTATCGATAGTTAGTCCTGTTTCTTCCTTAACTTCTCTCTTCAGACAGTCCTCGGGGCTTTCATGTTCTTCAAAGTGTCCGCCAACGCCAATCCATTTGTCGTGGTTGATGTCATTTTTTTTGGTAACGCGGTGCAGCATGAGGTAGCAACCGTCTTTTTCAATATAGCAAAGTGTGGTAAGTTGGGATTTCATGGGGATAGTGTAGCAGAACAACTCTGTCTAGAAAAGCTGATTCTGAAATTATAGAGTTTCGGGGGTAAGGTTGTTGATCTGTTCCTTACTAAAATAAAACTTCCGGCGATATATTTAAAAATTCCTCGAGTTTTATGCAGGCGGAATTAGCAAAATCTTGGTTTGAAACGACATAGATTTTTGAATTCGGATATTTTTCTTTGAAAATGACCATACCCTTGTTTGAAGAGCGGGAGCCGCTTTTAACTTCGATTCCGCAAATTTCATCGCCTCTGGAAATAACAAAATCAACTTCATCATTGCCTTCTCGCCAGTATGAAAGCTTGTAATTGCAGATACTGGCATTATTGATTAAGTGTGTTCCAACACATGATTCAACAAATCGTCCCCAGATATCAGGCGCATTTTTTGCATCTTCAAAAGATTTGTTTATTGTCGCAGAAAAAAGAGCGTTATTATAAACCTGCAATTTTGGACTTGAAGCTCTTGAATGTTGCTCACTGCCAGAAAATTTCTGCAATCCTCCCAAAAGCTTGCTTTGATCCAGAAGATTCAGGTAATGTGAAAGGGTAACGGTGTTTCCTGCATCGGTGAGATTTCCCAACATCTTGTTAAAAGGCAAAATTTGACTTGAATATGTCGTGCCTAAATCAAAAAGCTGGCGAAGCAACGCTGGTTTTGTAATTGTCGTGAGCATGAGAATATCTTTTGAAATGCTGGTTTCAATAATTGAATCTCGCAGATAGTTTTTCCATCGTTTTTCACGTAGATTGTAAACTTGTACGAGCAGTTGCCCTTGGATATGCTGCTGAAAAGCCAAAAACTCGGTCTAGAAAAGCTGATTCTGAAATTATAGAGTATAGAGCTTAAGGTTAAAATTTGGGGATGCGGTATTATCCTTTAATTTGGTATAAAAACTATGTTATTGGTATAAAATATGAGATTATTGTTAAGTGATTGCATGGGAAAATAAAAAAACTGCCTTTAAGTAAAGACAGTTTTGTAAGGAATTCGGAATGAAAAAAAGATAAGACATCCAATACCCATGTATTCTAAATGTCTTGAAAGGATTGTTCTGCATAAATGATTTTAAAGCTATTTGTTTCATAGTTTTCTCCTGTTTAGTGGGTAAAGTATTCATTTCTTAAAGTAATATTATAATCTTGATTCTAAAAAAAAACAACAGATGTATGACTGTTTAGGTATAATTATAACCTAAAAACAAGTTTTATAAATTGAATGGCCGTTTGATAATTTTTATATGGGCGAGAAATCAGAGAAAGTATCAATTTCTGTACTTTTTGGGCAGAATGTCAAAAAATACCGCAAGCAGGCGGGGCTTACTCAAGAGCAGCTTTCTGAAAAGCTTGGCGTATCGCAGAAGCATCTTTCTATTATCGAGACGGGCGCGCAGTTTGCTTCGGCTTCTCTTATCGGGCGGATTTCGGAGGTGCTTAAGGTTTCTCCGGCTGATTTGTTTGGTGGTTCCAGCGATGAGGTTTTGAACGAGATTAAGTTTATGCGCGAGACTATTGTTTCCATGCTGATGAACGGTATCATGGGTGAATTTGCGACTTTGGATTCTACAATGGACGATATTAAGCGTTTACTTGGAAAACTTACATCCAGTTGATTGCGCCCTTATTTTTTGATAGATTCAGAGAATGTTTATTGAGAAATCTTTAGAGCAGAGGGCGGAATCCCGTCAGTTTTTTAAGTCGCTTTTTACGATTGTTGGGCCGATTGCGCTTCAGAATTTGATTTCGGCGGCGGTTGGTTCGGCTGATGTCGTGATGCTCGGCTATGTCGGGCAGGATGCGATTGCGGCGGTAAATCTTGCTTCTTACATTCAGTTCATTTTGTTCCTGTTTTTCATTGGTCTTTCTTCGGGCGTCGTGATGCTGGCGGCTCAGTATTGGGGCAAAAAGGACACTTATTCAATCGAGACAATTTTTGGTATCGGTACGAAGATTGCGGCGGCGATTGGGCTTGTTTTTGCGGCGGGTGCTTTGTTCGTGCCTGAGCTTCTGATGAAGATTTTTACGAACGAGGAAAAGCTGATTGTCATCGGTTCTGAATATTTGCGCGTTGTTGGCGTAAGTTTCGTGATTCTTGCTTTTTCGCAGATTTATCAGGCTGTTTTGAAGAGTATTGAGCGGGTCAAGCAGGTTACGGCGATTACTACGGCCGCTCTTTTGCTGAATATCGGCCTGAACGCGGTTTTCATTTTCGGCCTTTTTGGTGCTCCAAAGATGGGCGTTAAGGGCGTTGCGCTTGCGACTACGATTTCGCGCGTGATTGAGCTTATGCTTTGCGTGGTGATTTGTGCGCGCGTCAAGGAGATTCATTTTTCGGTTGGCACTTTGTTCCGAAAAAACGCAATATTATTGAAGGATTTTATTAAATATTCTGTTCCTGCGATTGGAAACGAGGCTGTCTGGGGCGCCGGCTGGTCGATGTACGCCGTGATTATGGGGCATCTTGGCTCTGATTTGGTCGCGGCGAATTCTGTTGTAAGCGTCGTGCGAAATTTGGCGAGCGTTCTTTGCTTTGGAATGGCTTACGGTGGCGCGATTTTGCTCGGAAAGCAAATTGGTGCCAATCAGATGGAGCTTGCCGGGCGCAATGCTTCGCGGCTTGTGAAGAGCACGATTTTGGCAGGATTTGTAGGGGCGGTCCTTTTGGGCTTGTGCCGCCCGATTCTTTTCAGGATTGCAGACCTGAACGAGCAGGCTTCGTATTTCCTCACTCCCCTTCTCTACATCAACTGCGTGTCACTTTTTGGTGCTGCGATTAACACTGTTCTGATTTGCGGTGTTTTCCGTGCGGGCGGTGACGCAAAATGGGGCTTGATTTTGGACAGTCTTGCCATGTGGGCCGTTTCTGTTCCGATTGGCTTTGTGTGCGCATTCGTGTTCCATCTTCCACCGCTTGTTGTTTATCTGATTTTGTATGTCGATGAATGGGAAAAGATGATTTTCAATGTGATTCACTACAAGAGTAAAAAATGGATGAAAAATATCACGCGGGAATTTTAAATTCCTCTAGCATAAAATCCCATTCTTTGATATTATATGATTTCAGTATGAAAACGATGATGATTACTGACATGAAAAGTCTCAAATTGATTGCATGCGGTATTCATTTTTATTATTGAATTTTACGGCGAATTCTTTTTTAAGAGTTCGCTTTTTTTTTGCGTTAGGGATTGAAGCACCTGCGAAGCAGTACCGCTTGCGGTATGGAGCGACAGCGTAAGTGCGGAAAGCCCGACCCGCGAAGCGGGTAACGCCATGCTTTTACGGCGTTATTTGAACGCCAGAATTTGGTTTTTAAGGAGTTAAAATAGATGAAAAGAGAAGACATCAACAAAGTTTTGATTATCGGTTCGGGACCGATTGTGATTGGTCAGGCTTGTGAGTTTGACTATTCTGGAACTCAGGCTTGTAAGGCTTTGCGTGAGCAGGGATACAAGATTGTGCTGGTAAACTCAAACCCGGCTACAATCATGACTGACCCTGTTATGGCAGATGCTACTTATATTGAGCCGCTTAATGTTGAACGACTCTCTCAGATTATCGAAAAGGAACGACCGGACGCACTTTTGCCTAACTTGGGCGGTCAGACTGGCTTGAACATGGCTTGTGAGCTTAACAAGGCAGGCGTTCTTGATAAATACGGCGTAAAAGTCATTGGCGTTAACCTGGACGCTATCGAACGTGGTGAAGACCGTGAGATTTTCAAGGAGACTATGAAATCACTCGGAATCGACACTCCGCGTTCTGGAATTTGTCATACTGTTGAGGGTGCAGAAAAGATTGCTGAAGAAATCGGCTTCCCTCTCGTTGTTCGTCCTGCTTATACAATGGGCGGTCAGGGTGGCGGTTTCTGCTACAATGTTGAAGAGCTGCGCACTATTGTTGCAAACGGTCTTGACTTGTCTATGACACATCAGTGTTTAATAGAAGAAAGTATTCTCGGTTGGGAAGAGCTTGAGGTTGAGGTCGTCCGCGATGCAAAAAATCAGATGGTCGCAATCTGTTTCATCGAGAACATTGATGCTGTCGGCGTTCACACTGGTGATTCTTTCTGTTCAGCTCCTTTCATGACTATCGACAAGGAACTTGAAGAAAAGCTCAAGAAGATGGCTTTCAAAATCGTTGAGTCAATCGGCGTTATCGGCGGTACAAACGTTCAGTTTGCTCACAACCCAAAAACAGGCCGCGTAGTCATTATCGAGATTAACCCACGAACTTCTCGTTCTTCTGCTTTGGCTTCTAAGGCTACAGGTTTCCCAATCGCTTTGATTTCTGCAAAACTTGCTGCTGGCATGACTTTGGACGAAATTCCATACTGGCGTGACGGAACTTTGGATAAATATACTCCGGGCGGAGCACCAGACGGAGACTACGTTGTTCTTAAGTTTGCTCGCTGGGCATTCGAGAAATTCCGTGGTGTTGAGGACTCTTTGGGCACTTCAATGAAGGCTGTCGGTGAAGTTATGGCTATCGGTAAGACTTTCAAAGAGACTTTCCAGAAAGCTATCCGTGGTTTGGAGAATGGTCGCCCTGGTCTTGGTTTTGCAAAAGACTTCAACAAAAAATCAGCTGACGAATTGTGCGAAATGCTCAAAACAGCTTCAAGTGAGCGATACTTCCAGCTTTATGAGGCAATCCGAAAAGGCGTTTCATTGGATAAACTTCACGAAATCACTTATGTCAAAAAATACTTCCTGGAGCAGATGAAAGAGCTTGTTGACCTGGAAGAAGAGATGCTCAAGAACCCAGGCCGCGTTCCAGAAGACAAACTTTTGATTCAGGCAAAGAAAGACGGATTCTCAGACAAATATCTTTCAAAAATCCTCAAAGTTTCAGAAAAAGCTATTCGTGACAAACGAAACGAGCTTGGCATCAAAGAGGCTTGGCTTGCTGTTCCTGTTAGTGGCGTAAAAAATGCCAACTACTACTATTCAACATACAACTGCGAGGACAAAGCTCCAGCAACAACAAATCCAAAGAAAATCATGATTCTTGGCGGTGGTCCAAACAGAATCGGTCAGGGAATTGAGTTCGACTACTGCTGCTGTCATGCGGCTATGCAGCTCAAAGAAATGGGATACGAGACAATCATCGTTAACTGTAACCCAGAGACTGTTTCTACAGACTACGACACATCTGACAAACTTTACTTTGAACCGGTTACTACTGAAGACGTTCTTCAGATTTACGAAAAAGAAAAGCCGTTCGGTGTTATCGTACAGTTCGGTGGTCAGACACCGCTCAACATCGCCCGCGAACTTCAGGAAAACGGTGTAAACATTTTGGGTACTTCAATTGACTCAATCGACATCGCCGAAGACCGTGACCTCTTCCGCCACATGATGGAAAAATTGGAAATCCCAATGCCAGAAAGCGGAATGGCAATCGATTTCAACGAGGCTAAGGCTTGTGCAGACAAAATCGGCTACCCAATCATGATTCGTCCTTCTTTCGTTCTTGGCGGACGCGGAATGGAAGTAATCTATGATGAAGCTACTTTGAAAGAATATGTTGAGAAGGCCGTTGGTGTAACTCCAGACCGTCCATTGCTCATCGACCGTTTCTTGAAGAACGCTCTTGAATGTGAGGCAGACGCTCTTGCAGACAAGAACCACGTTTACATTCCGGCTGTAATGGAGCACGTTGAGCTTGCAGGTATTCACTCTGGTGACTCAGCTTGTGTAATTCCTCCGGTTTCAATTCCTCAGAACAATCTGGACACAATCAAAGAATACACCAAGAAGATTGCAGAAAACCTCCACGTTTGCGGTTTGATGAACATGCAGTATGCAATTGAAGACGGAAAGGTTTATGTAATTGAGGCTAACCCACGCGCTTCTCGAACAGTTCCTCTTGTATCAAAAGTTTGTGATACTCAGATGGCACGTCTTGCAACTCGTATGATGCTTGGTGAATCTCTTGAATCACTCGGCCTCAAAGACAAGAAGATTCCTTACTACGGAGCAAAAGAGGCAGTATTGCCATGGGCAAGATTCCCTGGAGTTGACCCAATCTTGGGACCTGAAATGCGCTCAACTGGTGAGGTTCTCGGCCTTGCAGAAACCTTCCCACTCGCCTTCTACAAGGCACAGGAAGCAGCAGGTTCAGAGCTTCCACACGCACCGGCTGCCTGGGAAAACAAGAAAGTCTTGATTTCTTTGAGCAACAAGGAAGGCCAGAAAGATCAGGTTCTCGAAATCGGTAAAACTTTGAAAGATCTTGGCTTCACTTTGATTGCAACTCAGGGAACAGCCGATTTCTACAACAGCAATGGAATCAAGTGCGATGTAGTAAACAAGATTGGTGCCGGTCGCCCAGACGTAGTAGACTTGATTATGAACAAGGAAGTTTGCCTGGTAATCAACACACCAAAAGCAAAACGCAACTACGCCGAAGACCGAAAGACAATCCGAAAGGCTTGCTTGAAGTACAAGGTATCTTACATCACAACACTCGCCGGCGCCTTAGCAGCTGTTAAGGGCATTCAGTCTGTCAAGAACGGCAACGGTGGTGAAGGCGGAGTTAAGTCATTGCAGGAATATCATAGTTTAATTCGATAAATCGAATTAAACTAGCGAGTTTTAATTTGCTCGCGAGGCTCGCATTTTTGCTTCGCAAAAAACATTAAAACTCGTGCAAAGCTGTATACATTTTCGTAAAGGACGCCAGTTCTGTTAATTCAGGGCTGGCGTTTTTTTATATGTTCTTCAAAATCATGACACTCAGGCATAATGCAAGTAATGAGACAAAACTCGCATTGGAAAAATATTACTCAGTGGCCTTATGAGAATACTCATATACAAAGTTATATAAATCATCATTTATTATTAATGCACAAACTAGAGCATCTACAGAATCACTTGTTATTGAAACTCTTACCATTGGATAGTATCTCTTAAATGAATCATCATTTGTCTTTATATCCTTGAATATTTTCCTCCAATCTGAGTCGCGAATTAAAATGCTACGGTTTTGTTCAACAAGAAATTGACACCGTTCATTAGGCGACTTTTTCATCAATTCCGTAAACTTATCTTCTTTTAATGCAGTTTCCATAAATTTAAAATACTCTATCATACTCTTTTGTAAAACAGTTTCTATTGTATTTCCTTTTGAATAAAATAAAAGATAATCTGGGCTTGGAATGTCAAATTCTTTTTCATTTTTTAACAATTCATCATTTTTGTTACTTAACATTTCAGTTAGCATTTCAGAATTATCTTTTTCATCAGGAGCCTTCTTTTTTTCTTCATTTAAATAATCATCAATAACATTATCTGTATCAGAATACTCTTTCAACTCTTCTTTTAAAATCTTTCGAACTTCTTCTATTGGAAGATAAACGTTTATCTTATGATTTTTTGCCCCAGCAAATACAACTTGGGCCAAATAGGTGTAAACGCTGTAAGGACGTTCTTCATCCTGATCAATATCAAGCCAGTCCTCTGTATTTTTTTCTTTTAAATATATTTTAGTATCTAAAACCTTCCTAATAAATGTCTCATAGCAATTGTTTTCATCATCTTCTTTTTGATTTTCCTGAAAATTGATTAAGCTACAGATTGTTCTTAAATCAAAACCTAGCTCCAGAAAATTTTCAAGTTTTCCTGCAAACCCAATAGCATTAACATGGTATTGATTCAGTTTTTCCTTTATATAATTGTGCCAGACTTGTTTTGAAAAATGATTTCTTATGAAATTTCCAAATTCAATATCTTTATTTCCCAAATACAAGTAATTAAACAAGGTAAGTTTTTCACCCTCAGTAATATTCAATTTAGAAATCCGTTCACATAATCGACTTGTATCACATCGTGCTGGAATATCTATAGGAGTTTTTAAAATTGAATTTGCAATTTCTACAGCTTTTCTTAATTGCCCCTTTGTAATATCACCATCTACAAACGCTTTATCTTTTAAACGAGATTCAACCATACAACAAACTGCCAGGAGATACATATGATACGGTTCTCCCTGTGTTTTATTTCCAAAAATATTATATGTTTGATTGCATAAATCTTCATTCCAATCATGATTTGTACATTGAGGAAGACATGCTAAAATAGCATCATCTGCGGCTTCATTATAATCTGTAACAAGATCCTTTGGAAAAAAATGACATTCCGCAGTTTTTAATGTTTCATAATCACCATAAGCTTCCCATCCGATTTTCTTTTTTTCATTATTCCAGCCATACGAAAATTCGTGCTCCTTTGTTCGCACCAAGCAAATGATTTTCATACCATCAATTGATTTTTTATCTTGCCATTCTGCAAGCGGTAATTTTTTTATCATTTTAAGACTTTCTGAATATACAGATGCCCATTCTTCTTTTGTAACAGATTTTGAAACACGCAGATTTACAAAAATTCCCATTGCTAATACCTCAATTATTTTAATTTTGTAATCAAATTATAAAGGGTGACATTATAAATTTCATTAAACTAATAACTTAATAAATTTATGCAAAAATCGCTTGACAAACTTAATGCAATTTGCTCCAAAAAACACTTGATGGCGTTTTTTACAAATTTTTCAAAATCAACTGAATATATCCAGAATCCAGTACATCAAAACAAAAACATTTTTTCCCCAAATCTTTTAATGATGCACCAATGTGATAAATTGTTGTGTTATCAATAATCAAAAATCTGCCCCTGAAAGAAAATACCTTGAGTTTCTTTTACATTATATTTGTCCATCAGGGAAAAAAGTTCTTTTATCTTTTTATCAGTTTCTTTATTATGTAAATCTGATTCAAGAAGATGATTTTTTATATTATCCAATTCTGCAAATATGTGAGAATTGTTTTGTATAAAATGTTTCATCTCTTTGAAAGTGCGAATAAGCATTTTACTTTGAGTTACGGCAAGGTCTCCTTTAAGTACTGTCATCAACATATAGATTCCCTGCTCGGTGAAGGCATAGGGCGCATATTTTATGTTACTACCACGACCTTTGTTCAAGGTCAAAATTTTTGACCTTGAAAGTTCTTCCACTTCCGTATCTGACAGTTGAAACATAAAATCTGAATTAAGTGACAATGATTTTTTGGGGGATTTTAAGGGGGCTTGCCCCCTTAGGAGAATGGGGTGTGGTGAAGACCGCTTGCGGGCTGAACCCAGGGGAAAGGCTTTTCCCCTTTATGATTTAAAACTCGTAGTAAACACCGCGCTGGACGAAGCCTGCGAATCCGTCATTTTCTGGGGTGACTTCCTGCATTTTTTTGTTGTAGTGATAGAGTGACATTTTGGCACGGACTTCTGAAGGAAACTGTTTTAGTTGCTCGTAAGATGCGTGAACACCGACTGAATAGCCGCTGACATCGCAATCGTGGAAAATGTGCTCGATTTTTGGAAAGTGCTCCAGTAGAAAATTTATTTGGTTTGGATTGTGCTGTGTGTCGCCTGTGAAGAGGATTCTGTCGTCGAAAATAATGCCGTAGGATGGCTGGGAATTTTTGAAGGAATTTGTTCTTGTGGTGACATGGCGTGTGCGGAATAGTTTGACATTTATTGTGCCGATGTTTGTCTCAAACATTTCAAACGGCTTTTTTTGGATTTTTTTAATTGGAAGCTCGGAAAAATAATCGTTGAATGTCATCTTGCCGTTTTCACTGAATTGAATTCCGCCTTTTAAGGATTCGTTCCACAGTTTTTTTTTGAAATCTTTGGGAATTGCAATGTTTACAGGGTGTTTTGAAATGTAGTAGGCTGAAAGTGCAAGCTCTTCAACCCCGCCGATATGATCTGCATGGGGATGTGTTAAAATTAGATTTTTGATTTTGGAAAGCTTAGTGTTGTATTCTTTTTCGAGGATGTAGGGACAAAGCGTTCCGCAATCGACAAGGACATGACTATCACCTTTTACGACTAAAATATTTGATTGATAATATGTTTTTTGGAAGGCATTTCCTGTTCCAAGAAAGAAAAAGGAAAGCCTTCCATCATTTGTAAATTCAAGCTGATTGGTAAACTCTTTCGTTGTCATGACGCAATATTATATCATAATTTTGCGTGCTTGGTACACAGAAATTAATTTATTTCTTTCCTGTTTTGACGCCGGCTTTTTCAAGCTTAATAGTGCTGTTGATTTTGTCGTCGTACATGAGCTGAACGCTTACAGCGGCAACCGGTTTGGCAACGACTTTGTATTTGAACGAGCCTTCATACACTTGTTTAGCCTTGATGTCCTTTACCTGCTCCTGCTGGTCAGAAATCGCTGTCCACCATTTTGCAGCCTGCGAGTTGTCGATAAGCATCATTGCCAGATATGGAAGGTCAACATTGCTTGTGAATTTGTAGAAAATTTCAACTGTGTCCCCCGGTTCTGGTAAATCTTTGGCAAAGAAACTTGTGAAGATTGGTGGATTTTCGTTCTGATAGTTTGAGCCATACGGATTCTTGACGATTTTAACGACTTTGCCGTTAGAAGTGTCGGCCAAATCGATGACATAATTTTTTTCAGCAAAAAGCGAACCCAAGAACAATGCAGAAACTGCGACCATTAAAAACAATTTTTTCATAAAAACTCCTTTTTTGTTTTATAAGTAATTCTACCACTGATTTTAAAATTAGCTAGAACAAAATGATTTTTTTTGATTTGAGGAGTTTAGAACAAAAACAACTGCTCGTCACGGAAGGATTTTTGCCTGGCATTTTTAAGTATGTCACCTTCTTTTGACTCACCGAGAAGGAAATTTGACTGTGGATTATGGACAGCGTGATTTTTTGCGACAAGGCGGGCATCGTAGTTGGCGTAACAATATTTGCACAGGTGCGGACAAGAATTGTAGGCCCCGATGTCGCTTGTTGGAAGGCAGATGCAATGCTTTCGGAGCACAGAGACCCCGATTTTTTGAAGAAGATGAATGTTCGCCGCTTTTTCAATCACTTCACGTGAAACGCAGGCCCCCTGCTCCACTCCGCAAGAAGTCAGGTCCAGTTTTTCGGCACAGGATTCGATTTTGATTCCGTTTTCAAAGGCAATCCGCGAGAGCGATGAAGCGAGGAATTTCTGGTCGTTTTCAGAAACTTCTTTTACGCCGGGGAAATTTTTCTTTGTTTTTGCGTAAAGGTCGATAAAACTGATGATGCAGCGGTCGGTCGAGCCATGAAGCTTTTCTGCCATCGAACGGAAGGCTTTTATATGAAAAGAAACTGAATATTTTTCGTCGCAGAAAATGGGGTCGTATCTCCAGCAAACCCGGTCTTTTCCAAGGGCATTGCTCAGCTCGATGAAAGAATCCATCACCGCGCTTTTTTCGGGAACGTTCGGCTCAACATCTTTATCGTATGGCGTAATCGTCACGAAAAAATAAAGCCCGATTCCAAGGGATTTAAGCTCTTCGAGATAAGGCAGCATGGGCGCAGGATTTTTTGTGCAGAAAACAAAGCAGTCCACCACATCTCTGGTGAGCTTGAACCGGCTCACCTGCTCGCCATAGTAAGGATTGCGCACATCAACAAATCCGGCCCGAACTCGGTTCATGAACCACTGTGAGTAAAAAGCCGGAATGTCAGTGCGCCCGCTAGCAAAAATCAGCATGGGGAGATTATAACAAAAAAGCCGGCTTCCATAAAGGATAACCGGCTGTTAAAAACGTTACAATGTAACGCCGTCTTTGAAAATCGCAATTTCACGGTAGCCGTTCTTTTCGTTCTTGGTGACGGCTCTTCCGCTTACGATGTCGATAATCTGCTGCAAGAGTGCGTCGCGTACAGAATCGCTTGGCTCGTCGAGAATGCGGGCTGCATCAAAGTCAATCCAGCCGTGTTTGTTCTGTGCGAGCGGATGGTTTGTGGCGATTTTGACTGTCGGAACTGGGGCACCGAGAGGCGTTCCCCGACCTGTTGAGAAGAGGATGATGTTTGCGCCTGCGGCTGTCATGTCTGTCGTTGAAACGATGTCGTTGCCAGGTCCTTCAAGCAAGGTGAGGCCTGTTACGTTCTGCGGGAGTCGCTCGCCGTATTTCAAAACACCTGTGACCGGAGCTTTTCCGCCTTTCTGGACACAACCCAAAGATTTGTCTTCCAGCGTTGTGATTCCGCCTGCTTTGTTTCCCGGTGAAGGGTTTTCGTAGCAGACCTGATTGTGGCGGGCGTAGTAGCCTTTGAATCCGTTGATAAGATTTACTGTCTTGTCGAATCGGTCTTTGTCAACGCAGCGGTTCATGAGCATCTGCTCGGCACCGAACATTTCCGGCACTTCGGTGAGCATAACGCGGCCGCCCATTCCTGTCATTGCGTCGCAGATTCGGCCAATCAATGCGTTTGCGGTGATTCCGCTCATTCCGTCTGAGCCGCCGCACTTCATGCCAAGCACGATGTCTGTGAGCGGAGCTTCTTCGCGCTGAAATTTGCCTGCGTATTCAGCAAGTTCGGTCAAAAGCTTTTTGCCTTCTTCCATTTCGTCTTCGAACTGCTGAGTAACCATGAATTTTACGCGGTTTTCGTCGTATTCGCCCAAAAATTCCTTGAAATACGGAACATTGTTTTCTTCACAGCCAAGTGAAACCACAAGAACGCCGCCTGCATTCGGATGATGAACCAAGTCTGCCAGGATTTTTGCTGTTGTTTCCTTGTCACCGCCCATCTGTGAGCAACCGTAAGGATGAGTCCATGTGAAAAATCCTTCGACACCACCCTTTTCGCTCGGTTTTGGCTCGCCGCCGCAGAATTTAGCGTTTGCCCACATTGCAAGATTTTCAGAGATTTTGTTTACGCAACCAACGAGAGGCACGATCCAGATTTCGTTTCGGCTTCCGACCCGACCATCAGCGCGTTTGTAAACATTCACCGTCGGAACATTTGCGCGAAGTTTTTCAGTTTCCTTGTACCATGCGTCATAAGCGGCCTTGGCCTTTGCCTCGTCGTAAGTGTATTCAAGCTCGCCCGAAAGAAGAGTGTGGATATTGTGAGTGTGAACATGCTTGCCTGCCGCAATATCCTCCGTCGCCTCACCAATCGGATAACCATATTTGATTACAGGCTCGCCTTTTTTGATTTGGCGGATTGCAAATTTGTGGCCGGCAGTGATGTCCTCCTGCAAAGTCACGGTCGTTTCTGGAACATTGTCCATAGCCTCAAGCACAACCTGAGTTCCCTTTGAAAGTGGCTGAAGCGCAACGGCAACAACGTCCGCCGCATTTATTCTGATGGCAATTTTACTCATAAATACCTCGATTTACATTCCGGGCTATCACTGAACTGGTCGAAGTGTGCCCGCTAATCTATTTTCTATTATATGGTAGGGAATCAAAAAGTATATGTAAAAAAAAGACGGGAATTTATACTCTCGCGTTTAATTGTATCTCGCACTGATTTTCGCTATAATTCCTTGTATGGTAATCGCTTCAATCGACATGAAAGACGGACACGTTGTCCAGCTCAAAAACGGAAAGGATTTGGTTCTCCAGCGAGACGATTCTGATTCTTTGATTTCTGAATTCAACAAATTCGGTGAGGTCGCAATCATCGACCTTGACCAGGCTCTTCGCAACACGGACGAAAAAGGCAACACAAAAAACACGCCGCTTTTAAAATCTCTCTTGCGGCGGGGAAATGTTCGTGTTGGAGGCGGAATCCGCGACGTAAAAAAAGCCCGCGAGCTTATTTCTTTGGGAGCCGAAAAGGTCATCATCGGTTCTGCTGCATGGAATCCTTCGCCAAAAGCCGGCGAATCTGTTCTTAACGAAGAATTTTTGAAGGAACTTTGCGAAAAAATCGGAAAGCAGCGCGTGATTATTTCTGTCGATTCGATTCAGGGCAAAATCGCCGTTAAAGGCTGGACAGAAACAGTCGATATTCCTCTTATTGAAGGTGCAAAACAGGCCGAAAAATACTGCTCGGAGCTTTTGTTTACCTGTGTCGAAAAAGAAGGCTGCATGCAGGGAACAGATATGGACTCATGCAAAGCTTTGCGAGAAGCTGTCAAATGCCGTGTCGTTGTTGCTGGCGGCGTAAACACTTTGGAGCAGATTGTTGAGCTTGAAAAAATGGGCTGTGATGTTCAGCTGGGAATGGCTCTGTACACAGGAAAAGTTAATTTAAAAGATGCTTTCATCGGCTGCCTTAATTTTGAGAAAGTTGACGGCATGATTCCAGTGATTGCCCAGTCTCCAAGCGGCGAAGTCTTGATGATGGGCTACTCAAACAAAGAGGCTTTTGAAAAATCTTTTGCAACAGGAAAGCTCACTTTCTTCAGTCGCACACGAAATGTTCTCTGGACAAAGGGCGAGACCAGCGGCCACTTCCTTGAGCTTATCAAAATGCGCGTTGACTGCGACCGTGACACTGTTCTTGCGACTGTAATCCCACACGGTGGAGTCTGCCATACAGGAAGCTTCACTTGCTTTGGCGCGGAGCCGGATGCAAAATCAAATCTTGAGCGATTGTATGGCACGATTGCAGAACGATTCGCAAATCCTCGGCCTGGAAGCTACACCGCGACTTTGGACGCAAAACGGGTTCGTGAAAAGGTCATGGAAGAAGCCGAAGAACTTTGCGACGATGCTGATTCAAAAGAAGAAGTTATCTGGGAAGCGGCTGACCTTTTGTATTTCGTGAGCGTGCTCATGTACAAGGAGGGCGTAAACTGGCAGGATGTCTACGACGAGCTGGACAGGCGACATAAAGAAAAGTAATTACCGAGTCAAGGCAGGCTAACGCTTAAAGCCTTGACTTCGTTGCTTAAAAGATTGCCTTTGTTTGACAAAATTCAGAATATTCTACAATTGCAGCAATGCGGCATAAACGACTTCTGGATAATGCTGATTTTAAGAAACATTCATGATCTCCTGTAAGTCCAATCGTAAAATTGCTTGCCCATTCTGCTCCGTAATTGAAGCTTCGTGGTATAACCATAACAAGTTCGTAGCTACCGATTTTTTTGTGTGCAAAAGAATACGAGATTGAATCTGTCGTTGATTTGTCATAATTATCATTTGTTTTTATGTTGTCAAAACCTGTGTTCTCATAAAACGTTTTGATTTTTGCCTCGGTTGAACATTGGGTGTTGGCCGCAAAGCTGGCAATTACAAGTTTGTTTTAATATACTTTTAAGCAAAATTCAAGATTTTGATTATCATGTTGAAGACACGTTTTTTATTTTTTGATGAATCCGACAATATTATCCATGAAGATTTTTTCGCGCCTGAAATAGTCTTCTTCTGAATCAGTGTTTTGATTGCAGACTTGCAGAATTAATTCTGCATAATTTTCTGGGAGAATTTGTAAACTGTGGGAATAATAAATTGCCCTGTCTTCTGCCGGAGAATAAAATCCATTCAGATAAAATAAGGCCCGTACTCCTGCTCTGATTGCAGCATTTAAATTCTCATGCAATTGGATGAATGCGTCGCGGCGGTACCATCGGTCTTTTTTATAATCAGAAATAAGATAATGAATGTACCCAATGGCATTGTTTAAATTGTTTTTCAAATCTTCTTTTACAAACTGATTTATTTTCTCCAGCTCATTTTTATAGGAATTATTCGGGTCGTATAAAATCTGAGATTCAAGTACAGAAAACTTTCTCGGTTCTTCAAACTTAGAAAACATCTCTGTATCAATAAAATCTGTGAACAAAATTGCAAACCAAGTGTTATTAATTTTTACACAATGATATGGAATAGGCGGATCCTGATCTGGACCGAAAATCTCTTCGGCTGTAATTGTACTACCCTTTTTGCGCATAACGATTAAATCAACCATTCCGTTATATTCACCGTTTTCTTTTTTCTGCGGAAAATAATCTGCGCGGGAAACGCTTCCTGAAAGAAGAATAGTTTCAATTTCTGATTTATCAATTGAATTTATGAGAATTAAAGTTTCATTTTTCATTTCTTGAATAAAATCTTTTTGCTGTTCGATAATTACTTCTTTAGTTCTCATTTTTTTCTATTTGCCATTTGGGCTATGCGTATAACAATATTTTAAAGCGCATTACATGAAACTGCAATATTGTGTTATGTGATTTTATTCAGTCTGAAAAATAATATCATTTTTTTATGGTCTTTTTTGTTTCAATTCGTACAAAAATTACGGCAACAATAAAGGCTACCACGTCACTAACGAGAGAAGCCCAGAGCATGGTGACAATGTTATGACTTAGAAGAGCCAGAATAATTGAAGAAGGAACAAAGATAATTACGTCGCGGAGGAGGGCGAGCAGAGTTGACTTTCCGCTTTTACCAAGAGACTGGAGCATGATGGCTGCAGACTTTATAAAGCAGGTAAGGATGATTCCGCTCAAAAAGATTCTGACACAAAGTCGGGCATATTCGGTATATTCCGGGCTGTTGTTTTTTCCAAAAAGGGAAATTACAAAATCCGGAGCAAGTTCAAAAATCAGAAAGAAAAGGCTTCCTACAGACAGGACGATTTTTGTAATAGTGCTGATTGTTTCGTTTACACGCTCCACATTTCCGGCTCCCATATTAAAGCCGATGATTGGCTGGCCGCCAAGACTTATTCCAATCACAATGGAAACAACAATTCCAAATACCTTCATAACAATTCCCACAACCGCAAGAGGAATAACCGAGCCGAATGCCACTCCTGTACTTGCAAATGTTTCATAGCCGTATTTTGAAAGCAGATTGTTATTCACCGCAATGATTACCACAATTGAAAGCTGAACGATAAGTGATGCCATGCCAATTGAGATAATCCTTGAATGAATTGAAGTTTCCAGGTGAACTGATTTTCTGCTGATTTTAAAATTCTTCGCTCTGAAAAGATAGGAAATACTCATGACAAAAGTAAGTGCCTGTCCGATAACAGTTGCGATGGCCGCTCCCTTTACTCCCATATTAAAGGCAAAAATAAAAAGCGGGTCTAAGATAAGATTTGCGATTGCTCCTGCAAGGGTACAGGCCATTGCATATTTTGGAGAGCCGTCAGCACGGATTGAAGCATTCATTCCCTGTCCAATCATATAAAAGGGCAAACCGCTGCAGATTACTGTGAAATACTGGACTGCAAAATCATAACAAGTTTTTTCTTCCGGATTTGCTCCGAAGATTTTCAGGATTTGTGATTTAAAAATAAAGCCGATGAGGCAGAGAAGAATTGAGAAAATCACAAGAAGTAAAAATCCGTTTCCTACAGATTTGTCAGAGCGGTCCTTGTTATTTCTTCCCCATTCAAGACTGAAATTTGCAGCAGCCCCGTCTCCTACCAAAAGGGAAAGTCCCAGAGCCAGAACTGTAAAAGGATAGACGATATTTGTAGCAGCATTCCCAAAAGCACCTGCCTCACTCCATCCTATAAAAATCTGATCCACAATATTGTAAAGAGCTGCAACCAGCATACTGATAACACATGGAACCGAAAAATGCCTTACAAGCTGACCGATTTTCTCTGTTCCCAAATCATAATTTTTCATAAAAACCTCACATATTTTTTCAAAAATAAAAAGCAGCGATTACGTTTCCAAAAACTGGACTTACGCTCATCGCTGCTCGTTTATGTGAAGAATCGAATCTGCTTTGTTGTTATGATATTTTATCAAATTTTTGAATTTGATGTAAGAAAGGGGAACTAAAATTCTTTTCTATTCTTAATATCTCCCGCAAAAATCAGCTTGAATCGGTTGCTTTCTGCTGCATTTCTACCGGAGTCTTCAGATTCCCGGCAGAGCTTGCTGCCCAGATTGCAGTGGAAACAGTAGAAAAGTGGCTGGCAGAAAATCCAGATTCCAGCGTGAAGAAGGTTGTCTTCAATGTCTTTGGAAATAAGGATCTGGAGATTTATCAGGGGCTTTTACTTTAGGGCGGGACGTCGATTACAATTCATGATAATAAGGACAGATGTTTTCAAAATGTCCGTCCTTCATTCTAAATCCCTTTGGAATTGTGCCCAGTTGGACAAAGCCCAGTCGTTCATACAAATGGCGGGCGTGAATATTGCTTTCTACAACAGCATTGAACTGAAGAACTCCATAGCCACATTTTTTTGCCTGGATAAGGCAGTCTTTTACAAGCTGTTCACCAATATGTTTTCCGCGGGCATAGGAAGCGACGGCATAGCTTGCATTACAGATGTGACCGCAGCGTCCAACATTGTTTGGATGAAGGATGTAAAGTCCATAAATTTTGCCATCTTCTTCTGCAACACAAGATAAGGTTTGTC
>Ga0256405_10006282_pt1 | contig 19232 bp, 18 predicted proteins | sample RumenRJG_02DNA_FD_189096 | JGI IMG/M metagenome (GOLD analysis project Ga0256405, IMG submission 189096) | Bovine rumen microbial communities from Lethbridge, Alberta, Canada - RJG_02 | ecosystem: Host-associated > Mammals > Digestive system > Stomach > Rumen | place: Canada: Alberta... | reverse complement strand
TTGTTCACCACGCCCACGTAGCTCTGGATGATGCGGACGACTTTGGTGGAGACGTTCTCGTCGGTGTGGGAACTAATTTAATTTGATTTTCAATGCACCGAGCCGCGCTTTTTCAGATTCCTTATCTGCCTCTATCCTAAGATAGCATAACCGTCTCAAGAATTCTTTTACCAGAGCATCTGTCTTAACATGCTCAACAATAGTATCCACTAGCCTTTTATTCAGCCTCTCAATCATATCAAGCACATCTGACGTTACTGTACCTTTAGATAAACTCTCTTCCACTGTACTCACCTCATGCCCATTCAAAATACTTTTACACAGTGACAAAGCTTGCCTGTCCTCGTTTGTCGCCACTGGCTGAATAGACAGAAACTCTATAGTTTCCAGCACGCCATTTACCCAATTCACGAAGCTATTATGCCAGTTGGAGAGGTATTGGGACTGGGTTGGCGTTAACTTCTGCTCTTCATAGCAGCAGTCAAGTTCTGCGTTTAGATTGTAGATATAATCCCTGCCCTTCTCGGTCAAGCGAAGCACTTGAAGAGTTCCCTCCTCGTATGTAAAGTAGCCATTCTTGATAAGCTCATTGGCAACAGGAACAAACATGTCACGTTCCTTCTGATTGAGTTCATGAAGCTTATTCTGAACATTGCGCATCATGACAACCTGGCCGGCATCTACATTTGCTCTCCTGAAGAAGTCCAGAATCCACTCCGCCATTTCGCGTTTCTTAGTTATCATATAGATTCCTCCTCTTGTTTTCGTTCCTTCAATAATTGCTCGGCAACACTGGTAAACCCCTCAGCAGAAAGGGCTTCAAGTATGAGGTCGTCGCTCAAATCTTCATACGGCCCTAAAAAGGTGTTAATAATAACTCGCCGGCGGTCAACCAAACTTGCCTCATTCAAATTAAATGCTTGTATAGTGAAGATAGCGCGCGCTTTTTCTTCTTCATTCAATCCTTCAGCGACTTCAATTCTACCATTCAAGCCATATTTGAAGAAATGTCTGGCATCTTCTACCGCAGGGTTGATTAATCGTTCGTTGTCGGCCTTAGTCGTTACGATTCTGTCTTTGCACCTGGCCCCATAAGTATCGTTTTTCTTGTCGACGATGAAGTTATCCCAACAGAAAACCAGGTTATTAAACAGCGACTGCTTACGAAAATGATCTATATGGGCATCATCCAGACGTAAAGGTTCTTCAGTATATCCGCTCAAACGATGCTGCTCATATTCCAGGATATACTCACGCCACACGCGGCTCACATCCTTAGCATCTTCCCACTTTACAGGCTGATGCGTTCTCACGAAGTCCGAGAAAGACGCAATTGGTGCTCCTTTATCAATTTTTCTCATGGGCCTTCTTCTTTTTTTGAGCCAACTGTAGACGCATCTTCACTGACTCTTCGAACTGGACTCCCTGTTCCTTTAGGGTATCCAATTTCCGTTCTATTTCATTGATATCAGGATGCTCCTTGACTAATTCTGCTGATATGCCGTCTATCTCCGCCTGGACCATTGGATTACGCACAGAACGCAATCCAAAGAAACGCTTCAGGATGTAATCTCCATTGTCACCGTACGGGATATCTGACAGTTCCAATTGACCTCCATCACGAAGCACGACCAACTTATCCTTTTCGCCAAGGCTTGACAAAACCAGCGATGAATGTGAAGACACAAAGAACTGACAATTCGGGAATTTGCGTTCAAGATTGCTTACCACCTGCAGCTGCCAGGAAGGATGAAGATGGAGATCCAACTCGTCAATAAGGATTATCTGCTCGCCCTCCAATATTGAACGCATGCCACCGCTCTGCATTGACAGACGGCGGGCAATGTCCAAGACAAGAGTTATGTAGCATTTTTCTCCGTCCGAAAGCCGATCAAAGTTTATTGTCTGTCCGTCCTTCTCAATCACAAAACGCGTTGGACGATCTTCCACACGGAGATTACGGTATCCCGGGAAAACTTCGCTCAAGCACTCTCTGATTGTGTCGAGTGATTCATCATGATACTGCATGTTAAACCTGGCCTTCATGCGATTCTCCTCGTTCTCTCGCTCATAAAACCAGTTGAAGAATTGTTTCCAACTTGTACTGGCAAAAGAGTTACGAGCCACATCCTGCGAAGCATCCTTTTTGCCATAAACTCGCTTGTCTATGTTGACAGAGGATATATTTCGATTCACGCCATACATGGACAATAAAAACCGGTCATCCTCGTTGAAATCGCGTATGTGCTGGACCAAGGATTCAAGTTCTCTCAGGTCGGTCTGTTTTTCCAATGAATCATCAGGGGCCATCCCTTTCATCAGTGACCAATGAGCAGTTTCCCCTTTATGCTCAACATCAATAGACAAATAACAGTATCCGGAGCCTATGCGGATATCCTCTTTTCGAATACTCCGACCACGGCTCTTTGGTGAAGCGAGTTTTGCATTCAACCATGAGCAGAGTACTATGATTGCTTCAAGCACCGTTGACTTACCGGCGCCGTTGTCCCCTATAAAGGCATTCACCTTCTCAGAGCAATCAAAGTCCAACCTCTTAATCGCTCTGAAATTCTCAATAGTTATGTGTCTAATCTTCATAATACTCGTATATGATTACAAAAATAACGATTAAATCTCAGATTCACTCTCCCCCTCACCCGGAAACTGATTATCCGTATGGAATTCCAGTTTTATCCATAAATGGGGAATTCCATAGGCTCATACACAATTCGGGAGCATTCAAGCCAATAAAACAAGGGGCAGAAGAAACTCTCCTGCCCCCGCTACTTTAGAACTTCCGCCAGACCATCTTGTCGACGATTCCGGTGTAGCTCTGGATGATCTTAACCACCTTAGTGGATACATTCTCGTCCACATAATCTGGGACGGGTGTTCCGTGATCACCGGCAGCATTCATGGCCACGGCCGTATCAACAGCCTGCAGCAACGAACCGGAATCTATTCCCGCAATGAAGAAGCAAGCCTTGTCCAAGGCTTCGGGACGCTCGGTCGAAGTACGGATGCAGATGGCAGGGAAAGGATGGCCAACAGATGTGAAGAAGGAGGATTCCTCCGGTAATGTTCCGGAATCCGACACAACAGCAAAGGCATTCATCTGGAGACAGTTGTAGTCGTGGAAACCAAGAGGTTCATGCTGAATGACGCGGCGGTCGAGTTTGAAGCCGGAAGCCTCCAGACGTTTTCTGGAGCGCGGATGACAGGAATACAGGATAGGCATATCATACTTCTCTGCCATGGCATTGATGGCCGTGAAAAGTGAAAGGAAGTTCTTTTCCGTATCGATGTTTTCTTCCCTATGGGCCGAAAGGAGAATGTACTTGCCTTTCTCCAGACCAAGGCGGGCGTGAATGTCCGAAGCCTCGATCTCCTGAAGATTCTGATGGAGCACCTCCGCCATCGGACTGCCGGTCACATAGGTGCGCTCCTTCGGCAGGCCGCATTCCGCCAGGTAGCGGCGGGCGTGCTCGGAATATGCCATATTCACATCGCTGATGATGTCCACGATCCGGCGGTTCGTCTCCTCCGGCAGGCACTCGTCCTTACAGCGGTTTCCCGCCTCCATGTGGAATATGGGAATATGCAGCCGCTTCGCCCCGATCACGCTGAGGCATGAATTGGTATCACCGAGAACGAGGACGGCATCAGGCTTGACCTCGACCATCAACTGGTAACTCTTGGCGATGATGTTGCCCATCGTTTCGCCAAGGTCCTTCCCTACCGCCTCCATATACACGTCAGGATCCGCAAGCTTGAGGTCCTTGAAGAAAACGCCATTGAGGTTATAGTCGTAGTTCTGGCCAGTATGAGCCAACAGGCAGTCGAAGTATGTCCTGCACTTGTTGATCACCGCAGCGAGACGGATGATTTCCGGACGGGTGCCTACAATTATCAGCAGTTTCAGCCTGCCATCATTCTTGAATTGTGCCATATATGAATCTTGGGGTTTTAGACAAAAATAACACTTTATGTCTTGACTTGCTATTCCACCGGTTCGAAATATGTATCCGGCCTGTCGGGATCGAACACCTCGTTGCAGTACATCACCGTCACCAGATCTTCAGTTTCGGAAAGGTTGATGATGTTATGCGTATAGCCAGGAAGCATGTGCACAGCTTGGATGTTGTCGCCGGAGACCTCCCATTCCAGGACCTTTCCTTCGGGGTCGTTCAAGTTCCTCTGCTGGATGAGGCCGTGGCCCTTGACCACGATGAACTGCTCGAACTTGGTGTTGTGCCAGTGCTGCCCCTTGGTGATGCCGGGCTTGCTGATGTTGATGCTGACCTGGCCGGCAGCATGGGTGTGCACGAGCTCGGTGAAAGAGCCGCGGTCATCGACATTCATCTTCAGGGGGAAGGCAACCTTCTCCTTTGGAAGATAACTTAAATAGGTGGAATACAGCTTCTTGGCAAAGCTGCCAGCCGGGATCTCCGGGATCATCAGGGTAGATGGCTGAGCCGCGAACTCTTTCAGAAGGGATACGATCTCTCCCAAGGTAGCCCTATGGGTTGTTGGAACATAGCAGTAACGTCCGTCGGCGGAAGGAATCACCTCCAGTCCGTCGAACTCGCAGCGGTGCTCCTCCCCTTTCAGGCAGGCGATCATCTCGTCCACCAGGTCGTCGATATAGAGCAATTCCAGCTCAACTGAAGGATCATTCACCGTATACGGCAAATCATTGGCCACCGCATTGCAGAAGGTAGCGACAGCGCTGTTGTAATTGGGGCGGCACCATTTGCCAAAAAGGTTCGGGAAGCGGTACACCAGCACCTTGGCGCCGGTCTCCTCCCCGTATTGGAGGAACAGGTCCTCCCCCGCCTTCTTGCTGCGCCCGTACTCGGAGTTGCCGAATCGTCCAGCAAGTGATGCCTGCTGCGAAGACGCCAGCATCACAGGACAACGGTTGCCATGCCTCCGGAGCGTGTCAAGCAGGGTCGATGCAAACCCGAAGTTGCCCTCCATGAACTCGGACTGGTCCTTCGGACGGTTCACTCCCGCCAGGTTGAACACGAAGTCACAGGAAGCGCACCATGCATCCAATTCCTCCGGAGTCGAATCCAGGTCGTATTCATAAATCTCATCAATGGCAACGCTTCCATAACAACGAGCCTTGCCGTCCCTGATGTTCTTCAACTGCGCGCACAGGTTTTTTCCCACGAACCCCTTTGCGCCGGTAACAAGTATCTTCATATCAATCGATTACTCAAACATTAACATTATCTCAATATATCCTCCTCACCTAGAGGTTTATATGCTCCGTCCTTACACTCTAGCAGCACTGTCCCACTTTCCAGAGAGCGCAGATTATGCCACTGTCCGGCGGGGATATTGATGAGCGTGCCACCGGGTACCATGTCGATGGTGTCGGTCAGCTGACCGTTGACATCGTAAAAGTATTCCTCAAAATGTCCGCGTAGGCACACCACCGTCTCGGACGTGTCCCTATGCCGATGGATGGGGAGCACTGTTCCCGGTTCTATTGCATTAAGCATCCGCTGAGACTGATCCTCAGGAGTATTCCGCAGGTCGAGGTTCATGCGGAGACGCGGGGATTCCTTGGCCTGGGCTGTCAAGTAATCAAGGGTATGCTGGTCAATGATCATCTCCCGGACTTACTTCTCAATCGCCTCCTTAATACACTCCACAATGTACCTTACATCCTCATCCTTTACATACGGACCGGCAGGGAGGCAGAAGCCCACCTTGAAGAGATCCTCCTCGAGGCCGTTCGTATATACCGTGGCGCCGGCATACACTGGCTGCTTATGCATCGGTTTCCAGAGGGGACGGCATTCCACCTTGCGATCGAGCATGAACACGCGAAGGGCCTCAACGTTGTCGTTAGGCTGACAGTCGGTCGTAGCGCTGTCCACGGCATGAATCACGCCTGCAGCACCGCCTACGGCCGTCTTTACGACCTCCTTGTAGGCATTCTCCTGCCCCTTCACCCGCACCGACGGGTCAATCGTCGCAGCGCAGAGCCAGAAGTTCGCATCGAAACGCGGATCCGCCGGTTGCTTATGCATCTTCACACCCGGGACATCGGCCAGCAACTCCTCATACAGCGCCTGCACGTGCTTGTGATGGGCAATGTGCTCCTCCAGCACCGTCATCTGTCCACGCCCGATACCGGCGCAGACATTGCTCATCCGGTAGTTGAAGCCGATGGCAGAGTGCTGATAGTACGGATACGCGTCCCGTGCCTGGGTGGCGTACCACATGATCTCATTGGCAGCCTCCTTGGTGCGGCAGATCAGCGCGCCGCCGCCGGAAGTCGTAATCATCTTGTTGCCGTTGAACGACAGGACACCATACTCGCCAAACGTGCCCAGCACCTGCCCATCGAAACGGGAGCCCATGCCCTCGGCCGCATCCTCGATTACCGGAATCCCATACTTCGCACCTATGGCCATAATCTCGTCTATGCGGTACGGCATCCCATACAGCGCCACCGGTACAATCGCTTTCGGGTATTTCCCCGTCTTCGCCTTCCGGTCGAGGATAGCCTCCTCCAGCAGTTTCGGGTCCATGTTCCACGTCTCCCCTTCTGAGCCCACGAACACCGGCTTGGCACCCAGATACGTAATCGGGTGAGACGAAGCACAGAAGGTGAAGCTCTGCACCAGCACCTCATCGCCCGCCTTCACTCCGCACGCAATCAGCGCCAGATGCACCGCCGCTGTTCCGGACGCAAGGCACACCACCTCGCGGTCAAGCACATTATCGTCGCCATTGAAGGCGGTTCCTGAGCCTGTCGAAGGACGCCCCGGCATCCCATTCACAAACCGCTCAAGGTCATCCTCAAACGCATTCACATTCGGTCCCATCGGCACCACCCAATTCGTATCGAATGCTTCCTTCACATACTTCTGTTCCATTCCATCCTCGCTCATGTGAGCCAGGCACAGATAAATCATTTTTCTTTCAGACATATCTATTTAAGCTACAACCATTTTATATACTTCCGTTTGATATTGGTGGCCTGCTTCAGGCATAATTTCAAATCAGCCAAAATCTCCGGTTTCAACACGCCCAAGTTCTGGATGCAACTGCCCATATTCATCAAGTCTTCCTCTCTGTAGTCATCGACCTGCTCCCCATAGACAAATGTCCGCCGGGGAAATGCGAAATGGTCCGTCACCAGCTCTCCAGCCTCAAATACATAAGCGCTCACACTCCGCTCCGGGATATTCACAGCACCGCGTACTACAAGGACGTCCGAAGGCACATGATCCTTCGACGTCGGGAGCGACGCCAGCACTACACCGTTATCGGTATTTGCCAGAACAATAAAATATTTCGGTTTTGGAGCGGCCCCGTTCTTAAAAACGAACGGATCAAAATACAGCAGAGTCCCCTCAATCATCACACCCTCCCAATCTCGCGCTCCAATCTCATCAAGTTCGCCGACTCTCGGATATTCCGAGTCTCCTCGTAGAAAGCACGGTCGGCTTCACTCAGCCCTCGGGCCATGTCAATGATTACACTCGAAGAATTCGCCCGCTTCATCTCAAAATCGTTCAGCAGTCCAGCTTCCTCGGCGGTCTGTCGCCACAGAGAACCTTCCTTGTGTGTCTCGGCAATCAACTGCTCTGAATTCATTTCTCCGAACTCTGCCATCACATCCTCCATCATCTTGATTTCGATGTCCGAGAATTCATCGTCACAGAACGGCTGTTTCGGTGTCACTCTGATTCCTTGCCCATTAAACTCCAGAGCGATGAAATCAGCCAGCAAGACCGGCCCGTCGCTCAACTCTTCAAACACATCTACACTCACGGGTCCCATCCGCCAGGTGCTGAACGGAATGCCCAGGAAAGGCACATGGTACTGCTGCACCATCCGCTCTTCCATCAAAAACAGCAACTTCAGCACTTCCGTCTTGAACGGATAACGGGCATGCGCAGCAATATAACTCACCGCATTCCCTAACTTCTGCCTGTTCGATTCCGAAAACTTACACATAAGCATGCTGTTATCTTTTCATTTCATAAAAGTATAACTTATCTTTCACAGCAAAGGGGCATTAACGCTTTTTAAGCCTCACCACGTCCACCTCCGGGACCACCAGTCCGTCCGAATAAACCATTATCTCTTTTCCTTTCGCCGGATTACCTGCGCTATAGCTAAGGTAATACTCTTTCTGCCGATAACCCTGATACAAATCCCTAATAAATGCCACAGCATCATAGCTGATAATCCACTTACCTTTGTACTTCTTAATAGCCTCAGCTATCGCCTTATGGTCATCATCAGTATAATAGTTTAAATAAAGGTCACGTCCTTTCACATAGTATGGAGGATCCAGATAACAGAAGGTCTTGGCCGATGGTGTCCGCTTATATCGCTTTATCAACGCAACAGCATCCATACTCGTCAGTTCTATTCGATCTTTATACTCCGCAACACTCTCAATCCTATCTATCAAATCCGCCTTGTTGTATCTTGCATCAATCTTGAAGTTTCCATCTTGGTTCTTGCCCCCGATCACCCCCCCACTTAATATACCAGAACGGTTCGTGCGGTTCAAATAGAAAGTCGAGAAGCCCAACTCCAACAACTCTGCGTCTGCTTTATACAACTGCACTTCACGCTGCCGCGCCCACATATCTAAATTCACGGGAGTATCACGTATTAGCCGACACAAAGCCTCTGTTTCTTCTAGCACCGAATGCCAGAAAGCAAAAATCGAACGATCGATATCATTGATTTTAATTATCGAAGCATACTCATCGAACAGCAAGGTCAACGCCACGCTTGCTCCACCAGCATACGGCTCAATATACGTACCGTCCATCAGATCATTGACTTCAAACAACCGTTTGACATAATCAACGACCTTCAGTTTACCACCAGGGTATCGTAGTGGAGAGACAAACTTGTTCATCGCACTTTTTCGTGAATAGCCTTCCACATCGCAACAACAAAAGGCTGTATATTGTCCCAAGCAAGCATCAGGTTTTCTGGCTTCGGGTTAAAATCAAGATTGTGGACATAAGCGTTCAGCGTATCAACACAATATGCACCTTGTCTCGCATTAAGCTCGTCTCTGATACCTTTGGCCTTGGAATCGTCAAGATAATGATTGTCGCACAGGTTCTTTATCACCATATTAATCTTACTCTTCAGGTCACCCGCTCTCGACCCGCTTAGAACGCCATCTTTCAAGAGACCAAAGCTTTCCAAATAGCAGTCAGCCGACAACTCCAGAAATACACGCAACATGACAGCACAGGTATTAGGCATCGACTGATGCGAAACCAGCTTAAGTTCCCTATAAATACGGTTCACCCTGTCGCTCGGTATGGATAGCGTGAGGTCTTCGGGGAGAAACATTGTCCTATTGGTAGGCCGCTCCGATTGAAAGTTGTCTGACATAGAGGAATGGCCTTCTGCTTTTTCTTCATTATCTTCTTGTACCTCTTCAACTTCACCCTGCGCTGCTGTAACTTGATTCGCAAGGCTGAAGTCCTTTAACTTCCATATCGTTTCAGATTTCCTTGCCTTATCAGGAAGCTCCTCCACTGGGATCGCGTTGATAAACCGCATACGATCTTCTTTGTGATAGATAGCCCGGACATTGAAATCATCCTTCGACAAACGCTTGACGACCGCCTTAAGTCCCTTAAGTACCTCAGCCCATTCGAATCGAGAAGAATACTCTCCGTGATTATACTCTAACCCGAGGGTAGAACGGACATCGGGAGTACCCAAGAAACGCTCAAGATTTGTCGCGCTTACCTTTTGCAAGCTATTGATGAACTCCTTGTCACCTTCCGAGGCCGCCTTTATGAAGTCTATCAGTTGCACCGCTCGAGAGTCTTTGCCAGTCTTATTGGCAAGGAACCGGCTCTTCTGCACATTGTCCCAGCGAACAGTTCCGGCACCGTTCATTTCCCCCTCATGCTTGCGTTCAATCCACAGGTTCGCCTCCTCACGAGAATTCACGATCAAGCACTCTACCGTTTTAATTGCCTTCCCTCTATACTCATCGTGCAACTTGCTATAGCGCTGGCGTATCGTTATATTTGTCAAGATGCCAGGTTTCCTGAAAAGTTTCAAGGCAGCTATCCGTCGATTCCCTTCCAACACAACATACCCGTTACCTCTAGTGGGGTCAGGCATCACGATGGGGACATCCGACGGGTTTAGCCCATTCTCCAGAATATCCTTCAACAGAACCAGCAACTTGCCCTTCTGTTCGCCAGCGATGGTATTCAGCGCATCGTTTTGCGACTCCTGTTCCTCATATCTTGGATTCCGCAAATCCAAGTATAAGTTTGATAACAATATGGTTAGTCTATGTGACATTGTCCTCTATAACAATATGCAAAAATACTACATTTTCTTTTGAATATAATGACTGTTAACAGTCTTTAACCTTACAAGCCGAATTCTTCGGGTAACATCCCTCGTTCTTTGATTATTCTGCTTATCATCTTTTTGAAGTCAGTGACAAACGTATCAACCTCAGTTTGATGCGCCCTCTTCCAATGTTTCATCATCTTGTGAGCAGTCACCCCCCACACCTCTTTCATACACTGGCTTTGAAACCAAGCTTTCGCTTTGTTCCGGTCGGTCAAGTCTGCATAATGATAGGTCTGGAAACAGTATTGCCTGCTATATCCCGGATTGATTGACTTCCAGAACGGGTCTATATCAGACAGACCATTTATCCAGTCAGCCGCCATCTGCTCCGGCGATTTGGGGCCTGGTAACAGCAACACTTTACTGACTACGTGATTATAATGCTCATTCTTTTCCACATCCCCGTCCAATACAACAAGGCCTTCTGGAGAATAGAAACTAGGAATCCTCGCCTCTATCAGATTGATATACTCTGCACATCCCAGTTTAGCTTTCACATGTTTGATGATACTCTTATACTTCGATGGCACCATATTCCACACAAACAACCATCCTTCGTTGTCCTCCGTATAGATATTCACTTTCGTATTGGGCGATTCAGCCAACGACACGCACAGATTATTCTCAATAGTCCCGTACCCAACGCGTTCTTTGATAGCTATATGGTCGTCCTCCCGGATTAAGAACACAACGTTCACCTGTCCTTTCCTAGCTCGATTCGACTCACATTCTTCCTGTAGCTGGCATGCTTCCTTAATCAGCGTCAAAGAATGAGTAGTAAAGATTATCTGTACCTTCAGTTTGCTCGCATACGACATCAAACTCTTCAGAATCTTGATTTGTGATGCGGGGAACAAGGTCGTGTCTAGCTCGTCTATAGCCAATATGCCGCCTTCGTATTCATTCGGATACTGTTTTTTCAATCGTTTAAAAGAAAACAGAGCCAGCACAATTTTACCCAAATTATCCTGACCTGCAGAGTTCGACCGCCAGTCATAGGCATTCGTGTTTACACCGATCGTCTGTTTCTCTAAGCCCTCCACATAAAGCGGTTGCGCCTCCTCATAGACATTAAACAATACGTCATCGTGGAATTTCTTGTACTCTTTCTTTTCCGCCTCCGTGAGTTCCACAACGTGCGATTCATCTACTTTCCGATCCTCTCCTAACGGAAAGAGCCTTCTTAAACTCAGATACAACACAGGATACTGTATGTAGCCGGACCCTTCCTCGTGCGTACCTTTTTTCCAAAAACGTATCAAACCTTTCTTCTTGTCTCGCCAAATGCTCGTCGCCGTGAAATCATCCAACCCGTCAAACTTCAGTGTCCATTCGTGCTCCCCTGCTTTGTCGAAAGCTGGTGAAAACTTGAACTTATTCATGAAGTCCGACCTGTAGTTGCCACCCACCAATGGCTTTTCTCCTCCCATTGGCGAGCTGGGGTCCAGCGTAAACATTTGGGTGAGCATACCCAGCAACGTGGTCTTTTGGGTACCATTCTGCCCCGCTATCACCGTCAGGTGAGTTCCGATCTTGAAGGACACATCCCTGAACCCACGATATTTGTGAATATCGATTTCTCTAAGCATAACTTCTATTTTAATATTTCTTCGACAAACTACTTCGTTGAATCAATGATGACAGCAAGATTTCTCAATACCGCCGAAACAAGAGGCAGCCATTTTACGGCATCCTACAAACACCCAATACCCTATCATACACCCCACCCCATTATGCACCACATCGTCAATTTCCGTCAGGCCGCGCTTGAGGAAAAGCTGGAGCAGTTCAATCAGCATGGAGAAGCACAGACCGATCAGCAGGGCCTGCCACCACTTCATGCCTTTGAAGGTGCCGAACAAAAAGCCGATGGGAATGAAGGCAAGGACATTCATGACCACCTGGACCAGAACATCAAGCCGTCCTTCCCGGATTGCCTGGTAGCTCCAAAAGGGAGAGAGGTTGTAGGTCCATCCCGCCTGGGTGTTTCGAACAAAGACCGTCAGGTAAAGAAGCAAAAACAGATACTCCACCAGCAGCCATCCCGCCGACCACTTCATCCCCTTCCTCCATCCCAGGGCCACCACAAACAGAATCGTTCCCAGGATGAATGCCGATACAAGTCCTACGATAAAACTCGTCGGAACCTCACGAAAAGAAAAGGAAATGAACTCTTTAAACTTGTCGATCACACTCAAATCTCCTCTCCCGCATACCTCATCTTCCGCCCCAACACCGTGCAAAGGATTATCTGGATGTCCTTCACGAAAGAGTAATGCCGATAATAGTAGCAGTTCAGTCGAACCTTATCCGGATATATTACCGTATCGTTATACTCTTCGGCAATCGTCTGCGCATCTCGGGAATCCCCCGCGGCCTGCCGGCCAGCTACATACTCCGCAATCATTTCATCCTCGAGCCGATACTTCAGCGTCGCAGGTCCTGTAATTCCCGGCCGCAGTTTCAACACATCGCGGTCATTACCCGTCAACTTGTCAGCATAGCCCGGCACGTCCGGACGAGGCCCCACGAAACTCATCTTCCCCCGCAATACATCCCACAATCCCGGCAACTCATCCAATTTCCAGTGCCGCAACTTCGCCCCCAATGGCGTGATGCGACAGTCACCCGCAACCGACACCGTCGAGCCACTGTGCTTCACCGTCATCGTACGGAACTTATGACAGTCGAACAGATTCCCTTCCTTCCCTACACGTTTTTGCACGAAGAACACCGGACCGCCCGGCATCTTCACCTTAATCAAGATGGCCACCACCAGCAGTACCGGCCACAGAATCAGCAGTCCCAATAGCGAGACCACCCTGTCAAATATCCATTTCAGTATCATAGTCCTTTATTCGTTTCCCGTTTCATTTGAAAGTCACGTTCCGTGACATCCAACAATCATTCATCTTTCAATAATGATATGCACTTTCGAGGTGGGCATATCGCAAGCCTTTATTCTTCTTATCAAGTCATCCCATTTAATACCAGACTTGTCAGAAAGATAGTGATAATGAGGTTTTTCACCCATAACGCCACACTCTTCTCCAGCCAACCCTTTTAACGTAAAATAGAAGCAATGCCAATGCCCGTCTTTATGATATATCCTAGCCTGAACAACCTTTCTTTGTTCCAATAACGCTCGCATCTCTCCATCCGTCATATCAGTAGCACCCAGACGATCAATTGTCCCGTCATCTTTCTGGTTGAACACTACGGGTTTTTTCTTACTATTAAACTTCTCCGGATATGTCTCTTCGTGATAAATATCCAACAAATAGCCGAGTTCTTGAGCTTCTTTGTTAAACCACAAGTTATGCGAAGCGTTTATGCTGAGCCCCTTCAAAAGCTTATTCTGCTGGTGGTATGAGAGTGTATCATCTGAAAGAAGTTGATGTAATTCGGGTTTAGCTTCTGACTTTGATAATGTTTCCGCAATCAATTCATCTGTCTTTTCAAGAACAAATTTTCTCACATATTCATCTGGTATATGTACAGGACATTTCACGCTCAGCATCCAACTATAATTCTTAAACCAGATTTCTGCGTGCAGAAATCGAAAGTAATCAAACGGAGGACAGTTCACATCATTATGTGGAACGACTCCGCGATACGCAGAGTTAGATTTTTTATCTTTGAAGTAAAACTCTCTCATTCTGAATAGATTAAAAACAATTCTTTGAGATCGGACAATCTACAGAGTACCTTCCAAACCACCTCCCCCCAAACACCCTCTCCCCAAACCACCTCGCCCCGGCCCGGGTCAGGTGCTTGCCATCCGGCGAGATGAAATGCCCATCAGGGGTAAACACCCGCACCATCCCTTCCTCAGAAGTCACCAGCCCCATCAAGTCAATGAAACGCTCACCATAGAAGTCCCGGAAACGCCAGTTCAAATCCAGGAACGCCTCCCCTCCCAGCGGCTCCACCGTTTGCTCTAAATAGTCCGGCCGATGCCGCTTCGCATACACGTGGCCATTATGCTCTCCGAAGCTCTTGTCACCCACCACCATCACCTTATCCGGCGACAGCCCGCCGGCCCAGCACTCCACCTCAACAGCCGAAACAAACCTCCGGCTGAGGCCGCGAGTGGCAACAAAAACCCGGTCTGCATTCGCAAAGCGGTCCCGGAAACGAACATCCGAAATACTGCAAGCCCGGCTGTCGATATACGAAATCTCCACCTCGTCAGCCACCGCCGACTCCAGCACCACATTCACGAAATCCCGGCCGAAGCTGTTGCCTATCACCAGCCAATGCTGCTTGTCTGAACTGGCAAACGGCCTGTCATACCGGAAGCCCCGCTCCGTATATTCCACATTCATCCCGCAATGACCATCCCGGGCAGAAATGCCCAACTCCGGCACGTCCCTCACCACGCCGCCGTTCCAATAGACATACCCGGCAAAGAGCGTCAGTGTCAGCCACGAGGCTAAAACAGCCACCCCCAAACGCCGACGATGCACCACAGCCGCCACTCGCTTCTCAATCAGCACATACGAGCCCCACGACACCACGGCCACCACACACAACAGCAGCACATACTGCCACACCGTAAACCCATTCCCGAAGACATACCGCCAGAAAGCCACCACCACCTGATGCCACACATAGATGCTGAAACTCGCGGCACCCACCTTGGCCAGCACTCCATTGGCCGTAACCCTGTTTTCCAACGCCCCGGCCGATAACACTACAACGCAGGCAAGCGCCACCACCAGCACCAGCCGCACATCATCAGGCACCAGCCGATAACCGACAGCCAGCAAAGGCACCAGCGCCCCATAGCAGATGTACGAAAACACCGGACGGAAAGGCCCCTCCTGCGAAGGACGGTACAGCAACGCCATCACACCGCCGATGCCGAATTCGAAAAAGCGCGACGGCACATAGTAGAACCGATGCGCCTCATTCGTGCAGCCGATATAGCATACCAGCGACAGCACCGTCAGCGAAGCCACAAGAACCAGCATCGTCTTCTGCGGATTCTTCCGGTCCAGGCCGGAAAGCAGGAAAAGCAACGGATAGAGGACATACAACTGCATCAGCAGTCCCACATACCACGTATGCATCAGCGGCTTGTACTCATTCGCGATATTCCAGTAATCCCCCGTAGTAATGGCCGACAGGATATTGTTCGCAAAGAAATCCGTCGCCACCACCGACTCGCTCAGGTTCTCATAGTCGTCCGGCAGCATCGTAAACCATCCAGCTGCCATAGCGGCAATTCCTGCAATGAGCAGAACTGGCAGAAGACGCAACAACCTGTCGAACAGGAACACCGGATACCACCAGCGACCGCCTTCCGACCGCCTCTGCAGACTCCTCGTCACCAGGAATCCCCCGACAACGAGGAATACGTCAACGCCCAGATAACCATACGGGAGAAGGCCGAAGTGATACAGGACCACTGCGATAACCGCAATGGCCTTCAGCACGTCCAGGTATGTGAGGCGATGGGAGCTCATAAAACCGTAAACTATTCCCCCCTCACGGCAGAATTCAGCCCATAAATCAATACCCTCGGGAAAAACCGCAGCGAGTCTATCGGGGAAACCCTTGCGTGGCGGGCCAGGTCACCCACACGCCTTCCGAACGAGATGCACTTCCTTACAAGATACGGATACTTCTGGAAATATGACTGATCCCGATTATGTCCAAAATTACCAGAAATCATAACGAAATCTTTAATACGAGAAGCTTTCTTCTTCCATTTCACAGCATCCGAATAGAACGGCACGGCAGCGGATTCCATTCCCAGATACTCCACGGCAAACGCCCCGAACGCCCTCCACGCCGTCATCAGTCCGGCCCGACGCAGCCGTCCTTCCAGCTTCGCCACATCAATCTCCGAGCGATATGTCCACAGCAGCCGGCACCAGTCGCAGATCTGCCGCAGGCCGATGCCCCCTTTGTAGAAATGCTGCAGGATATGCGTGAACACATAGAACACATCGTTCTCCACCGCCAGCAGCGGCACCTCCGTCTCGCCGTCCTTCCAGATGCGCACCTTCCCGCCTTCGAACGTCTCGCGCTGCACCGCATCCAGCTCTCGCTCGATCCTTGCCGACAGACCGCTGTACAGCCTTCCGTGCAGCTCCACCACCCACGGGTCGATGGTCATCCCCAGGTGCTTCTCCCGCACATACTCCTCCTCCACCGACGCTGCCAAAGGCTTCAGGAACCCCTTCGCCCGCTCGTAGTTCTCGTCGTCCAGGAAGAAGTCCACGTCGCCGCAGCTGCGCCACAGCGGACGCTCGTAGCACTGCGCCACTCCTTGCCCCTTCACCAGCACCGTGTAGATCACTTCCTCACGCATCTTCTCCACCAGCACGCCGATAAAGTAGTTCATCGCCTGGTTACACTGCTCCAACTGCACCGTGCGGCCGATGAACTGCAAGGCGATAGGCTTTGGCACATTGAACCTTGCGCTCAGCTTTGCCGCTTGGCTTGTCCAAGAATCTTGAACCTTGAATCTTTCGATGCCAGCGGCTATAAGTCCCACCACCGACTGTTCCTCTGCCAGGTCCAAAACCTTATTCCAGTCCACACCATCGCTAATGGTCAAAGGAGAACCATTCACCATTAATCCTTCACCATTAACCATTATATCCTCCCAGAGGCCAGCACGGAGCAGCGCGAATAACGCTGCAATATCTCTATTCTTAGTTTTCAAAACCATTCTCATCAAATCAAAGCTTGCAATAATCCATCCCCTTTACACTCCTTCCTGTTTTGACAATCTCAAGCAGATAATCTCATTTAACCACCCTAACCAATTTTCTTGATGAGTCATCATTGATATAGTTGATGCTACGAGTAACGGGAACATCCTCAACAACCACATCAAACTTGCCTACCTTCTTATCCCTTACAAGAACACTTCCCATAATACTTTTGGATACTCTAACTTTACCCGTAGAATTCCCTTTAACAAGATAATCGAATCCATATCCTAGTTCCTCATTATAAGGTGTCACATGACAGTTCACTACTTCGACATCCGCTTCATTGTTGTCGCCATAGTCACACATATACGGCCTAGCCTTCCCACTGAGGCATTTCACGTCGTGGATCCTTATTCCGGTCGATATACATCCATAAATATCATAATCGCCAGTCGACCCACTTTCTGACAAAAATCGGCTAATGAAGTAGTATCCCGACTCTGGTGAACGATTTATGATGGCCGAAAAATCTATGTCATAATGATGACACGGCCCAGATCTAAAAGTAAAGTCAGCACCTTCCTTCTTTCCAGACCCGTAAGAATTAAAGAGTATGACGCTTTCACTCTGAAAGACCTCATCTAAATAAGCATTTATCACAAGATCGTGGCACCCCTTCATGTCGAGTACCTCATTCCCTCGTTCATCTACGCGTCTGTAAACTGCATCCTTAATCAGTATATGGCACTTCGTCTCTAAAGGTTTATAACCTTTGTAATTGATGGTCGAATTGGAGACTCCTGTACAGTATAATCCTCGATGCGGACAAATAGCGTTAACATCAATTTTGAGATTCTCTCCACAATAGAGAGCGAGTCCATAGCCTGTATTAACTGATGTCACCTGCAAAGTCGAATTGGTCAATCCCCTTCTCGGAGTGTCTTCAGGAGAATTATTATCGTGAACATAAACACCACTTCTCAGAAAACAATCACCATTTTCCTGTCTGCAATTGTAAAGATTGATGGACTCACAATCCCCAAGACATCGAAGAAAACAACAACCTGACGACTTGGTAAACAGATGGGAATTGTGTTCAACAGCATCAAAAAATGAACAGTTTCTTATGGTTACATTCTTTACATTCCGCAACATTATTACAGGCCGTATGGTTCGTTTAGAAAATGCTGTAGTGTTGCAAATGGTGCAGTCATGGAATGCGATGTCCGCTCCGCTATCCAGTTCTTTCAAGGATACCAGCCCTCCCCGAACGGCATTCATATCTATGTGGTAATCCCTATAAAAGTCACATTTGCTCCCATTCAGAATAGCATTTGTCAATAGGAACTTCAATGTGCCGGCATCATCTTTTGAAGTAAAACAGCGATCATCAATCTGCTTTAGGCTAATCCTTCCGCTATAGTTGCAATTGACAAACTGTACATTCCCGGTTATCCGATTCTTGTTGAATTCAACTTTTGCGTTAGCAATAGAGCCACTTTTAAATACCAACCAACATCCCTCGGGTAAGGAAAGTGTCTTTCCCATCAAATCAATGTGTCCTCTTATCACTGCTTTCTTCGGTGCGCCTGTGGCCATAACACGAGACAGATCCAACTCGTTTCTGACCACCGAACACGATAGCAAAGAGCAACAGAAAAGCAAAACTGAGAGCGTTTGGAACAACTTGACTTCCATCATTTCTTTTCAAAATACGCGAGGAACTTTTCACTTGCCTTCTTGCAAACAACCGACATAAACAGCCCCACAACCACAATTAGTCCGTAATATAGATAATTGCCGTAGTTCAAATCATAACCGCACACTTTGAACGAGAGTAATGCGAAAATGGTAGGTAGCGCCACATTCGTTAGATACGATTCGAGCGAGATTCTACCCATAAAGCGTAATAATCTCTTTCCTGTCGATTGAATAGGCCGCGTTTCGAACAAGACGATAATTATCAAGAGCATTGGCAGCGCCATGAGAAAATACGGACAGATATCAAACGGAATTATGAATTTTACAATCAAGGAGATTGCTAACAGTATTTAAGTTTCGCAAGTGATTTAGGCCGCCGGTTGTAGGGCCTCAAAGGCTCTTCGGACGGCATTGAGTTCTTTGTTATTGTTGTTAATGATAGCTCGCATCATCTCGTCCTGGTCGAAGTTGAAG